>Ga0209349_1000148_pt1 | contig 37907 bp, 45 predicted proteins | sample ETNvirnome_2_130_FD_184067 | JGI IMG/M metagenome (GOLD analysis project Ga0209349, IMG submission 184067) | Marine viral communities from the Pacific Ocean - ETNP_2_130 (SPAdes) (version 2) | ecosystem: Environmental > Aquatic > Marine > Oceanic | place: Pacific Ocean | collected 2013-06-22
TCCTTTACCTTACTGGAGATTATTTAGGACGGATAGAATGAATAGTTTTAAACCGATTAAAGGTGAGGACTCGGTATTTGAAACTTTTGGTGAGCCCCCTCTTTACAATCCTTTCGGGGACAAATCAATGAACAGAATGTTAGTTAATTCAAAATTTTAAAAATATGAGCGGATTTGAATCATTACAAGAAAAACTTATCCAAGCAAAAGCGGTTATGGATAAGGTAGATGGTACACCATCTAATAATATAAATCGGAACTTAACAGAGGCTAACCCTAATTTGCCTCCTGTATCTAATAATTTTAATACAGAAAGTATTAATAATGTAATACAGTCAAACACTACTGCAAGTAGTTCTCCAATCACAGAAGAGAAGGTAAGAAAATCAAACTTACCCGACGCTATAAAAAAGCTTATGATTGACCACCCAATTCCGGAAGTGTCTTTTGGTAATCAAATACCTGATTCGTTGATTGAAGGTGCTGCGGAAAAAATGAAAAAACTTTCTGGTGTAAGTACACCCCAACCATCTTTTGCTAATACAAAAAAACCTACCCAACATTCTACTGGAAACAAAACCCAAAAAATAACACAGAGTTCACTTAGAAATTTAGTTAGAGAAACTATTAAAGACTCTTTAGACGATTTAATTGATGAGAGACTTTCTAAAAGAATAGTAGAATCTAACGCGTTAAGTGAGTCTATTAAGTTAGTGGTGGGTAATACTATCTTTGAAGGAAAAATATTAACAACTAAAAAAATTAAGTAGTCTACCTTTGACTATATCCTACGTTAATGTTATTCTTTTATCATGAATAAACCAAAATATAAACTTTTAGTAGTTCCTAGTGACAGGACTGGAGTTAGTAAGTTTAGGTCAGTAGACCCACATGTACACTTACAAAAAATGTATCCCGATGAATTCTGGGTTGATGTTGATTATCAACCAAAATTAGAAGATGATAATTTTTTAAAAAACTATGATTTAATTTTATATCATAGGTCTCTAACTCCCGATTTTGGGAGGTCTCACGAAGCCCTGAAAAGATTAAAAAGATTGGGGATACCGTCTATATGTGATTTAGATGATTATTGGGCACCAACTGTGGACCATCCAGCTCACGCAATTGTAAAACAAAACCAATTAGACCACCATATAAAAGAAAGTTTAAAGGCGGCTGAAAATATTTCTACAACAACAAAAGTTTTTGCTGAAGAAATGAAAGGTTTTTGTAATAGTATATTTATTTTTCCAAATGCTATAAATCCAGCAGAAAAACAATTCCAACCTAAAAAAATAGAATCAGACCGTGTTAGGGTTGGGTGGTTGGGTGGTTCGTCACATTTAGCTGATTTAGAAATATTGCGTGGTTTAGCAGGTAGATTAAATGGTACACATAAAGATAAATTTCAATTTGTTTTATGTGGTTATGACTTAAGAGGTAATGTAACTATGATAAACCCAGAAACGGGACAACAACAAACTAGAAATATAGAACCACATGAATCTGTATGGTATTTATTCGAAAAAATATTTACAGATGATTTTAGAACACTATCAAAAGAATATAGTGATTTCTTACATAAATGGAAAAAAGGTAAATTTGTAAATGAAGATAACTCATCATATAAACGGGTATGGACTAAACCTATAACCACTTACGCGTCTAATTATAATAACTTTGATATCTCATTAGCTCCTTTAAAAGAACATATATTTAATAAGGTTAAATCTCAGTTAAAGGTTATTGAAGCTGGGTTTCATAAAAAAGCATTAATAGCTCAAGATTATGGACCTTATCAGATTGATTGTGTTAACGCAATTGAAAGGGGGGGAGGAATTAACCCTAAAGGAAATTGTTTATTAATTGATTCACACAAAAATCATAAACAATGGTATCAATACACTAAAAAACTTATTGACAACCCGTCTCTTGTTGAAGATTTGGGTGAGAGGTTGTATGAAGATATAACTCCAAAATATCACATAGATGTGACTACAAAATATAGAGCTGAAGTGTATAGAGAACTTATAAGAAAATCATAGTTTATGTCGCAAGGAGAATTTATATTATTTATTTTAGGTATTATTATAGTTATTGTCTTTCTTGGTAGATATGCCATTATAGAAGGTCAAAGAGCAGAACAACATAAAAAATTCATAAAAAGTATGAATGAACATGGTAAAAAATTAAAAGAATTTAAAAAATGACAGTAGAAATTAATATTATAGAAAATGGACCAATTTTGGTCAAAGGAGAAACTACCGTAACAAAAGGTGGTGAAAAAGTAACAGTAGGTGAAAATTATGCATTGTGTAGATGTGGTCAATCCAAGAATCAACCAATGTGTGATGGAGCACATAAAGAATGTAATTTTAAAGGATAAAAATATGTATTATCAAGCAATCGTAGCGTTTGACACCGGAAGTGTCGATAACAATGGAAACGCCAAAGTTAAAAAATTTAAATATGTTGTAGAATCAGAGTCAGTTTTTGAGGCAAATAAAAGACTTGCTCATTATCTATCAGAGGATGCTAGAGACTCAGAGGTTATATCAGTAGTTAAAGCTCCTTATGAAGATATTTTACACCCAGAATTAACCCCTAAATATTACGGTGGGCAGAAGTAATGCCACATCCATCGCTGCACATTTATTTAGTGGCCCTATGTCTTTGTATCGTAAAGACTCTTGGTTGTGTTCTTATTTACCAGTACCAAAAAATGCCACTACTTCTATGATTAAGTGGTTTGGTGGTAAAAATTTTACTTCTGATTCTGTATGGAGTGAGGTTTGTCAAAAATGTTGTGAAATTAGAATTCACCGAAATAATTTATGTGAGGATTGTGGTACAAAAAGTTCTACTACAGAAATTATAGTAAAATCTAGTGTTGATAACCTGATTAATAACGATATTAAACTTTTTATACTTAGAAACCCATTAAAAAGAATAATTTCTATATTTTTTCATGTGTTACAAGAAGTAGATAAAGGTAACGCATCCTTCCGTATACCTAAATTTTATTTTGATGACGTGGATAAATTTTCAATGTCGTCTATTTCTAATAGGATGAACACCATGCGGGTTGTAGATTGGGACTCAGAAGTTGCCTTAAGTTTAGTTGAGCGTTTTAATTTATTCTTAGATTCTCTACAAAATAATACCTTTTATGACTTACATGTATTTCCTCAAATATTTTTCTTAACAGAGAGAGGGTTATCCTTCGAAGATGTGGAGATTATTCTATTTGACACTTTAGGGTCGGACCTTAATAGTTTTTGTGAAAAATATGATTTTATGCCAACAAAAGAGTTAGAAATTATAAACGTAACTAAAGAGAAATTTGGACTTGATACACAACAAAAAGAAATACAAGAATATATTGATTCAAAGATAGATATTCAAAATAAAATAAAAGAAATTTATAAAGAGGACTGGGATTTATACACTAAAATTAAAAATTCTAGAAGTTAGGCATATTTATAATAAAAACAATATTATGCATTTTCTTAAAAACATGTTAAGTAGTGGGAGTAAAGTCTCCAGTAAAAGAGTCGTAACATTTATATGTCTATTATTTATGATAATAGGGTATGTAGCTAATCTGTTCTGGGATTTTGAAGTAGCAAGCAATATGTTTGAGTCTTTACAGTGGATTGTAATGGCTGGGTTAGGGTTTACAGCGTCTGAAAATTTTGGTAACCCACCACCAGAACCAGTAGAACCGGAAGAACCAACACCAACCCACACAACTGTCACTCATGAATATGACCATACTCATGACGATGACGACATCTAAAAACAAAAAAACCACTCAATGAGTGGTTTTTTATTTAGTATATATTATATGTTTATTTTCTTACCCATTTTCTAGATTCTTTAGCGTGTTTCTTTTTCGATAACCCTCTAAGAGTTTTTGCTAAATTAAGTTGTCTATATGTTCTAGCGTTTGCTTTACTTAAACCTTGTACTCCTTTTTTCTTCTTATTAGTGTCTGTAGCTTTAATTTTTCTCATTTCTTGATTTATTCTAGATAAAGATATTTTGTCTCCCTTTTTAACACCTAATTTTTTTCTTAAAGCTCCTGGTCTTTTAACCGCTCCTTGAATCCATTTTTTAGCGTCTTTTGCTTGAGTTTCTAATAATTCATTTCTAACTAGTCTTCCTATTTGAGACTCGTTATAAACATCAGCTGTACGAATTCCTTTTAAACTATTAAAATAGTTGTCTTCAAATTCTCCTGAGTCTTCTTCTAATTCGTATATGTCCTCATCTTCCATCATCCAGTCATCTTCGTTATTTGAGCCTGGTTGTACAGTAAGACTTAGATTATCGTCTTCATACATTTCTTGGTACTTATCAGTAGGTTTAGAAACTCCTAGGCTTAAACCATTCATATTACCAAAACCTAACATAGCTGCTTGTTCTTTTACTATTTTTTCTATAGAATTAATTAATTCTGATTCTGTTACTACTATTTTTCTTTTTCTCATGATTTTTAATTTTTTATAATTGACTTACTACCTGAAACTTTATTATCTTCTTATAAATATTAACTTTCTGATTAGAAGTTGCCTTAATATCTATAAAATATTCATTAGGTATCATATCTTCTGTGTTTATAAGAAAATAATTATGATTGTATGTTCTATTTACCTTACTCCAAGGGTGTGTCTCAACCTCTGTGTTCCCTTGTCTCACATATAACCTATAACTTATATCATCAATAATTACGGTTTGATTTACAGTGTATGGGACCCTTACTGAAACAAAAACTTTACGTGTTTCACCTGCAATAACTTTTTCATCCATTTTTATACCATCTACTGAATATCCGTATTCTTTAGGTAATTGGTCTTCTGGTCCTATTTGATAGTAGTCGTCGGCATCTAATAATGTAAATTCATTAGTGATATTGGTTAGTGAGTTACCTCCAATAACTAAACTGCTCCATACATCTGTGAATATAGAAGGAGTACCATAAGTACTGCCAGTTACTGAAAAATCCACATAGTAAACCCCACATGTTAAATTAGTGGCAGTCATGGAACTATATACTGCCTCATCACAATCATAAATTGTAACTTGTGGTAAATTGTCAAGATTTGTAGGAACACCTCCGGTATTAGTATATAAGAATAATTTATTGGTTTTATTATGATAAAATCTCTCTCTGTCATCCCCAATATAATCATCGTATCTGGTTTCAAGATAAGGTTCATAAAAAGTTTGTGTATGTCTAGTAAAAAATCCAACACTATAAGATTCTGATATTCCACTTAAATTTTCTAATGTACCAGTATAAGCTATCCCATAAGTTATGCCTGTATTCGGTGTTCCGCCACTTAACCTATCATTAATTTCATTAGTTATGTCCATACTAATGTTTTCGTCACCTTGGTCAAAATTTTGAGTATTTACAACGGAAAAAGTAGTATTATCAGTATTATCATAAACACCTTCAGTGGTCCAGGGTGATAAGGTTGTAGCTGAATACCAATTGGATGGTCTCTCACCGTAACTATTGTCAAACTCTGGTTCAAAAGTACCTCCATATTGTTGATAATCGTAACCAACACCTTCATCCCATGTTAAACCACTAGTTCTAAACAATAATAGTGTAAATGAACTAGCTCTTCTTTTTCCGTCTATTAGTTTATCGTTTAATAGACTTTGGTCAAACATTGAGGTATTGGTCATTTTCAATGTGTGGGTGGTTCCTGTCCCACCAGATAGGTTAACACAACCATTATTTACCTTAGATATAACATCATCAAGATTTAAATCAAATATAAATCTAGAGAATCTACCGACATTATGTGTTGTATAACCAGTTCTTCCACCACATGTATCAGCACTAACACCAGTATATTTACAACTTTTTATAGGTTCTTTACCATAAAATATTTCTGTTATGGGGTTTCTTGCTGTATTAACAGCATCTTTAGCTACAATTGTATTGTTCTTAGAAAAGTATGATTTAAAAATTGACATATAATAATCTTTATAGTATAAATATCAATTAATTCTTATATTCTTATTTAGAACCTCATTATGGGCTTTTAAAAGTTTATTTAATATTTCTTGTGATGTGGTACCTCCGTGTGATGTTGGTACTGGTGCTAATCCGGGGAAAGCATGGGTATGACTTATTGTAAATTCAACTAGCATTTCTAATAATTCTAAAAGTTTTTCTCCACGTACTAATGAATTAGTTTTATTTTCAATATCATCTACATATTTAAATTGACTTATACCGTAATTATTCTCTAATTCAATACGTCCTAATTCTTCAGATTTATTTGATAACAGGTATATATTTCCACTCCCCACACTAACATACCCCTCTTTTCCTTCAGAAAATTTTAATACTTTTTTTATAGTATCCTCACTGTTGGTTGTTATCTCCCTGTCATCTGGTTTGCTGGTAAAGGCTAGTCCAGCTCCTTTAGCGCACCCAGCTAAAGTTATAGAATCGGTAAATTTTTTTATAGAATCCTTGACAGAATCAAAAACAGCTTGATTCCCAAAAAAACTATAAGTAGAAAATACTATATCATTGGCATCATCTTTACGGTCGAATTCTACTAGATTAGGGCCCATCCTAAAATATAATGGATGATTTTTTAAACCAGATACTTGTATTTTTTTTTCTAAAGCAGACACGTTAACTGGGGAAAACCCATAATGTGGATTATGAGTACCGGTTGTTCCCGAAATAGGTTTTAAAACATCCACTAACTCATTTTGGTCAAATGAATAAAGCATCTTATTAATCTGGTCAATAGCTTTATCTTGTGGTAAAGTAAAATTAGCTTCTAATATGGGACTTGTAAATAAGAAATTTGTTTCTTTATCTACTTTTGAAGCCATATATTTTTGGGACTGTCCTTGTGTGTTAGTATTCGGTAGTAACCCTATCCCCATAAAAAACTCCATATCTGGATTATTATTATCTGTAAACAATAGTGGGTCTGTGTTAAATCTAATATCATATTCAAATATAATATTTATTTTTTCATCTAGTAAAGTTACATTTTTAGCACCATCTTCTTCTGTTACTGTTAAAGTTTGTGGAAACTGATTTAACTGTATAAACGTCAATTTAGTATTACTGTCTGCTGATGCAGGAGTTGACTTATTTTCAATAAACTTACCAGCCCGTATCAATATTTGTGGATGTTCGGATATTTCAGGTTGGGTCTCGATTCCTTCATTTATATATTCATTTAACTCAACCCCAACCTCTTTACTAGATGGTAGTCTTTCAGCCATTCCTAGAATAATATCAGTATTATGTCTACCTTGTATAGCAATATCATTGGGATTTGGGTATGACCCGTTTAATACTGTAGAAGGGGGTGGCATAATATTTAGTCCGACCTGAGTCGTCCACATTCTACCAGTATCATAATTTTCAAGGCCTAAACTACTAGGTCTAGAAATCAAAGGCCCTATGTATTCTTTATTTTGAGTATCATTATTTGGATTGTAAAAAAGTAATTTAATAGCTTCCCCTTCTTGTGGGATTATGTTTATATGTGGTGGTAAAAATGGAATAAATAAATTTGGGTCATCTTTACCCCACGCGGTAAACTCTTTATTAGCTATTTGTTCTGCTCTAGTACTTTTAGTAATTCCTACTGGGTCGTATTGTTGACTGTTTGAACCTTTAGACTGTACATCATCTACAGCTATAATTCTACCCGCCCTTACAGGGTCATTATTATCAACACATACTCCAAAAAATATTATGTCATTAGTTTTAACACCAGCATCTGTACCTCCGTTAAGCACCATTTCTTTTCTTCATTTCTTCGTTCAATTTATTATAAGTGTTTTCTAGATTATCTAAATGGTGTGTTAAGTCAATCAGTAATAATTTAGTTTTGTCAAACTCTTCCTTTAATAGTGACATTTCATTTAAAATATCTTTATTAGGCTTATCAGTATCAATTTTAATTGTATTTTTCATATTAACATTTTAACCCAACAACCTTTGTTGGTCTAACTAATACCGCTCCCGGAGGTCCATTAGCGATGGTTGGGAATAATACTCCGTGTACCACCCCATTAATTGTTTCTTCTTCATCCATAGCTTCAAAGTTAGCGAATTGAGACAACATCATTAGATTTGGGGTCCCATCAGGCATGTCGCCTGTTGGTATTCCTAGATTTTCTAATCTAACTATTAACTTTTCAAAGGTTCTCATAGGGTTGGTTCCACTTCTTGCCATAGCTGCAAATTGTAAAAATTTAGGTGGTGGTGAATATGGGATATCTATACCTGTAGCCTCAATCATTTTTAATATTATCATTAATATTTCTTTACAATTTTTAGCGTTTTGTAGGTCTGATATGAAAGGTAATAAAGCTTGTATTAATGACAAAATCATTTTTATTCTTTTTCCTGCCTGAGTAGCTAAAAGTTTTTTTATGTAAATAATTAAAAGTTTTGTTAAAAATTGTTTTAATATCTTAAAAATAATTTTTAGTACTTCCTGTAATATTGCTCTACATATTCTTACAAACACTCTTTTAAATAATTTTGCAAATTCTGACGCGTCTGCTGCTAATAAAGTATTATTATTAGTAACTGTAGCAACTAAGATAATAGGTAATATTACTTTTGTTGACATTAATGCCAACATTATAACTTGGGGGAACTGTGTTACCAATTCTTCCATAAAATGAACATTCCAATTCCAATTTAAATCTGGAATGCCTTCATCATTTTTAGCGATGGAACCTTCAACACCAGTTTGTAAAATCATATCAAACGCCTTATAACCGTCTCCACCTTCATTTAATGTAGCTATTATGTCATCAGCAGCTCCTTGAAAAATAATAGGGTCTAAAGGTATTTCTATGTCATCACAGCCCTCAAACTTCATAATACCCTTACTTTTTCTTTCTGCTTCTAGATGAAGATTTCGTTCTTCTTCTGCATTAAAACTATAAAAAGAGTCGTCATCTATAAGTTCAGCTAAATGACTAATTGTTTCTGTACTAATCTCATCAAGGTCTATGCCATCACAAGCAGTCATAATATTATTAAGAATGCCTATAAATTTATTAATTCCTAATATGTCTGCAAAATTTCTTGGTCCGTCATTTGTGATTGACAACCCTAATCCAGCATTTATTTCTAATAAAGCACCTAAAATATTTTGTAATTCTATAACTTTTATATTGTCAAAATAATCTCTAAGAAATTCTGCTACAGTAAATTTAGTACCTCCACCAGGGGCTGAAGGTGAAGCGGCAGTAAATACTGTTGGGTTATTACCACCTTTATAATGTGGGTTTATAATAAAACTATCTACACCATCATATTCAACAGTGAAGAGCACCTTTCCACTGGCTCCATAAACTTGATAAGGTGTATTAGGATTGTCTATTACATGCCAGAAAAATCTATTCATTGGAAAGGGGCTTTGTCCGGGAGGATAAATCCCTAAATCAAATTGTTGAGCCTCATAATAATATTTACCAATCCCATCATCCGGTTTTGTTTTCATCTGTTGAAATAAATCTACCTGGTCTACTCTTATTATTATGTCAATTGGGTTAACCCCATCATCTAAACCGTCACCCGAAACTGGTATCTCCGTAGATAAATCACAATTAAAAGCTCTTAATATTTCTGAAACTATTATTTCTGGTATGGTAGGAATAACATTAGCAATGGCTTGTTTAATTATTGTTCTTAAAATTCTCACATATTCGTTATCCATCGCGTCATGTAAGGGTTTTAATTTTTCTCTAATATTTTGTTTTGTTTGTGCTCTCTTCTGGGACCTCTCTATGCGTTTCTCACTTCTTTTTTGTTTCCTTTCCTTCTTACGCATGTTCGTTTTTTCTTCCGACTCATCCGCTCTATATTTTAGTCTACTTCTGGCTTTCATGATTTTTATTAAAAGAAGCATAAAAGATATTTGATTTTGCTTTATGTTACCAAAAGTATCTCGTAAGTCCGAGAAAAGAGATTTCCATTTATTTAGATTCTCTCTATTTTTTTTTAAATCCTCAATATCTAATAAACTTATAATGCTTTGAAGTTTGCTTAAAATATCTCCTTTTTGATTTAAGACGTTAGACCCTATTCCCATTTAAATAGTTTTTATAATTTACTCTTCAGTTTTTTTATCCAATAATTGACTTATAGTATCTCTTAAATCCATATCTAGAGAGCCTACAGTAGTATCTTTCTGGTGATTTTTTTGTAACATAGTGCTCTGTATTTTAGATAATTGTAATTTTTTTTCTATTGTAGAGTCTATTATTTTTTGTTGTTCTTTTAGTACTGGCCCTATAAGAGTCATATCAGTTGACTCTTTCATAAAAGAAATCATTTTATTTTGAATTCTAATAGCTGTATTTCTTTGTTCTACACATTCGTTATAAATTTCTTGTAGTAAAGAAACCACACTATCGTGATTTATATCTATTTTTTTCTTTTTAGGTCTAGGCATACTAATAAATACAAAACTTATTGGTTTTTAAAAGTTTCTGAAACTATTTTATAAATGTCTTTATACCGTGATAGTGAACTCCTAATTTCTTTAGTTGTTAATCCTGTCATTTCACGAAGTTGGTATAGTATTACATTTTTATTGAATTTGTTTCCACTTCCGGCTATAAAAATCTCTTCGTAGTTTTCAAAAACCTCTATTAATGATATGCCGACCTTCTGTTCATTTTCTGTTAGTTTATTTTCAGACATAAAGACTTTTATTTTATCTAATAGTTGTTTAATTAGAACTTCTATCCCAAGTTCATCGTCTTCCATTTCATAACTATAACCTTCTCTATATCCATTTTCAAAAGAAGGTGCAATATCCTCATAACTAATTTTACGATTTCTCTCTTTTTGGTCTTTCATAATCATACCCATAAGATAATTTTTACATATTGTACCAAAATATGAATACGCTTTTTTACCCTTTTCAGGTTTAAATTTTTCAGCTTTTGTTATTAAAAAAGATAATGTATCAGCATGAATATCTTCGTAAACGAAATCTTTTCTATATAATTTATATCTACGAATTATGCTCTCAATCATTTTATTAAGAGGAGCTCTTAAATCTGCGTTGAATACTTTGTTTCTTTCATCAAAGGTGGTTGCAGTTAAAAACACTCTAACAGCAGCTTCTTGGACCTGTCCAAAATAAGGTTTAGTTTTAGGTCTTCTACCTTTTTTAGGTGCTTCTACTTGGGTTATTACCGTTTGTGATATTGTTATTACTGTCTCACTATTTCCTGTTCCTCCTGATGATAAACTAGACATACACTATTAATTTTCATACTGTATAGCCCTATCATATGTAAAAAAATATTCTTTTTTTGCTTGTTCTACCCAGAAAGAGGCTTCTTCGGGTGTTATTCTTTCCTTAGGGTCGTTTTTGTAATCCCAGAATAAAGAATTTTCTCTCATATTTACATGTTTATAACCTATTCTAGGAATTGTCATAATTCTAAAATCGTTATATGTTGCTCTTAATAAAAACTCATAAACAAATGTTAATCGTATACTTGGTTTTAACATGCCAATCCCTTCAAAAGATTCTTTTTTAATAACAGCTCCTGATGTTTGGTAGTTTTGGTAATTAAGTAGTGTGTTATTATCTAATTCTCCCATTTTTTCGGAAAACTTCATAGCCCATATAGATTCATTAGTGAATCCTAAGAAATTTTGAGTTTCATCTACATCCACAACCAATGGTAAAAAAATATCTACATCATCATATGCTTCCATATAAGTTTTAACATTTTTAAACCAATTTCTAGAATATTCATCATCTACTTCTAAAATAGAAAACCATTCTGTATCCATATTCTCTATAGTGTAGTTTATCTGTGAACAAAAATCTGTTTTATCTTCATTAACTAAAATATTAATATCTAGTTCTGAAGGTTTTTCCCAAGAACTAAAAAAATCATTTAATTCTTTAGTGTTAGCATGTGTTACATATACTTTTTTTGGTCTTACCACTTGATTAATAATACTTTTTATACCCTTGTCTAGATAATCTTTAATTGTTTCATTAATCTCATTAATTGGAATTATTATACTTATATCGCTCATTTTTATTTATTTTTTAATTATTGTATAGTTCGTTTACTGAACCTTCTAATGTCTCGTCTTCTGGACCAACGGGTGTTAACTTTTCTAAATTTCTTCTAAATTCTAAAATTTTTCTATCACTTATAGAATTAAAGGTATTTAATACTGAAGCTTTAAAATCTTCTTCTCTGTATTTTTTTACACTTTTTTCAATCTCATCATATAGTTCTTGTGGTAACTCATCCTCCATCCATTTTTGAACAAAGTTGCCTAAAACGTCTACTATTTGGTTAACGTCGTGAGACCAAATCCCGTTTTCCTCTGTCATCCAATCTGGTTTAAGATTAGGTATTTTCCCAATAACAGGTATACCACATTTCATAGATTCTAATGGAAAGGTACCAAAACCACTAATATCATCTACCCATACAGAAACAAAAGATTCACTTAAATCTTCAGCAAATTTCTTTTTTGTTAGATTTCTTAAATCTCTAAAAGTAATCCATTTAAATTGTGGAAATTTAAGATAAAATGATTTTATAATTTTCATAGTATCTCTAGGTTCTCTAGTGTGTATGGAGATAAGTGGTGGTTGTGGATATTCAGATTTTTTAAACCATTCACTTATGCCTGGGGTTATTTCTAAATAGTCTAATTTACCCATAATAGATTCTATGTAATCTTTTTGTGTTTTACTTGTGGTTATACATGTACCAACACCATAATTACGCCATGACAGACCAGGTGGTAAAGTTTCAAGAATATAATCATAAGCTTGTGATAATATAATTTTTTCACAAGGCATGTTTTTGGTTTGTTCTAAAACATGACCAAAGACCTCAGGAATAATTACTAAGTCACTTATAACAACTTCTACTTGTTTTGATTCTATAGAAACATGTGGGATATTTTTATATCCCTCACCTAACCAACTAGTTACATCATGAAAATCTGTTTTCTCATGCATTATTTTTGCATTATATCCAGTACTTATTAGTTCTTTAACTATGTCATAAATTAAAGCGACAGAAGCTTTTGCCTGTCCTTTAGTATCCATAGTTAGAAAATATATAGCGCTTTCCTTACTTCTTATTTGTTCTAAAGCGTGTGTTAATTTGATAATTTGGTCGTTAATTTCACTCATTTATTTGCATTTTTTTAATATTTTATATTCTATTAGTGTGTTAATAGCTAATCTAAAAGGAATTGTTGTTTTATTAAGTCCTAGCTTACCTAAAGTATCATCTACTTCTTCAGCATAACCTAAACAAACATCCAACATTAATTTAAAGAATTCAAATTTAGGCAGATTTACACTAACATCTTTATCTTTATCTTCTTTTATCATTTCTATTTGTTGCATGAATTCATCTACATCTAGATAAATAAATTCATTACCGATATTTATTTGAAAGTCTCTTAGTTCGTTAGTCATCTTCTTTTTTAAATATATCTAAATTTGTTATTTTGCTTGGGGATTCTAGTATGTATTTAGAATCGACGTAATCAGATTTATTAAAGGTATATACTAATTTACCTTCTGGTTTTGATTTAATTATAGGTTCATCATTAGTGAATATCAAGTCAAATTCCTTCCATAAATCACTAATACCATCAACAGTGTAAAATTTTATATTTTTTATAGTACATCCGTATTTTGCTAAAAACCAAAATGTTGCTGGAATGCCTCTCCCAACTTCATCAGATATTAAAGTAAACTTATGGTCCTTATTTTCACCTATTAGTTCATTTAAACTTCTTATAAAATTATTTTTAACTTCTTTAGCGTGACCAAATATTTCCATTGGTGCTTCTCTATATAAAAACTCTAACAATTCGTCTTCTTTATCAAAATTCAATAATTCTTTTATGTTATCATAATTTAAATCTTCTTCTATATTGCTGTCATAATATTTTTTGTGAACTAACTTTATTTTTCCAAACAAATCTCTGATTATACCATTAATGTTTATTGCTATTTTCATAATTTAAAAATTAATTAATTTATTTTGTTTGTAAAGAATCAAAAACTCTTTCTATTTTAGCAACTAATGGATTTCTAACTACGTCTAACTTGGTAAATTGTATACACCCTATTTCTTCTATATCAGCAAAGTGGTCCATCAAAAAAGTTAACCCATTGCCGCCCTTAAAATCTTGTTGCCTTTCATCACCTAAAAATATCATTTTAGAGTCTTTTCCTAATCTAGTCATAATGGTCCTTATATTCTCTTTAGAAATATTTTGTGCTTCATCTATAATAATAATTGACCTATCTAAATTAATTCCCCTCATATACGCAATAGGCATTTCTTCTATAGTTTTTAATTCTCTTAATTTAGACGTTATAGACTGACCAACCAATTTTTCAAAGTTATGTACAAAAGAAAACATAAAAGGTTCCATTTTTTCACGCAAATTTCCTTTTAAAAAACCAATTTCTTCATTTTTAAGTGTTGTGACTGATTTTACAATTACAATTTTTTTATATCTAGCATACCTTTTAATTAATCTTAAAGCTTCAGCACACGCTAGATAGGTTTTACCAGTACCCGCAGGTCCAGAACATATAACCACCTCTTTTTCTTTAATTGCATTAATTAACAATTTCTGATTTTCTGTCTTACACTTAACGTTTATTGTCATAGTGTCAGTCATTCTGGTTTCCTCAGTATTATTCTGATAAATCCAAGCTTCTACTTCTTGTTTTTCTTCTCTACTTAACCTTTTACTTCTACCCATAAATTATTTCTTATCGATTTGTTGATTTATCCATTTGTATGTTTTTCTCATGCCTTCTATTAGTGGTCTAGAAACTTTCCATCCTAATTTTTCTTCATATAGAGTGTTATCAGAATTTCTACCATTTACCCCAAGAGGGCATTTATACCCATACCTATCAATAAAATCTTGACCGTCAATATTATAGATACCCAAATCTTTACCGGAAACTTCTATTGCCATTTTTGCAAAATCATTTATTGATAACATCTCCTCAGACCCGATATTAAGTGGTTCTTTTACGTCAGACCTCATAAGTCTTAATGTAGCTTCTATGCACTCATCAATATAAAGAAAAGAACGTGTTTGATTTCCTGGTCCCCAAACCTCTATTGATTCTCCTTCTTTTGTTAAAGCTGCTTTTCTACAAAGAGCAGCGGGAGCTTTTTCTCTACCACCATCCCAAGTTCCTTCAGGTCCAAATATATTATGATATCGAGCTATTCTTAAATCCAAATCTTTATTTCTTGCAAATGCTAAAAACATTCTTTCACTAAATAATTTTTCCCAACCGTACTCAGAATCTGGAGCTGCCGGATATGCAGAATCTTCTGTGCAGTTTGGGTTGTCTGGGTCTAGTTGATTATACTCTGGATACATACATGCTGATGATGAATAGAACACCCTTTTTACTTTTTTAATAACACATTCATGAGCTACGTTTAAATTAACCAAAGCAGAATTGTGCATAATTTCAGAATCATTTTCACCAGTAAATACAAAACCAGCACCTCCCATATCTGCAGCCAATTGATACACTTCATCGGCACCTTCTTCTATAACATCTTCCACTACTTTAGGGTCTCGTAAATCCCCTACAATAAATTCGTCACCAATATCATCAAAATATTCATGTTCTTTAATGTCTACACCTCTAACCCAGTGACCTTCTTTTTGTAATTCTTTGCAGAGGTGGCCACCTATAAAACCTCCTGCACCTAACACTATAATTCTTTTCTTTTCCATTATTTTTCTTTTTTTATAAAGACCGGTATAGGTCTCATTTTATGTTTATTTATACTATTAAATCTATTATATATTCTCCATACTTCTTTTTTCCTATCTGACCAAGAAGAATATTTACTAAACTCTTCTTTTGTTACCATCATTGCCCATTCTAATTCATCATAAGTAGCACCTAATTGGTCTTCGTCGGTTCTACCATCACCCCATAAACCGTCTGTTGGGGAGGCTGTTAAAATCTCCTGATTTACACCTAATTCTTTAGCCATCTCTCTAACTTCTGATTTCATTAGGTCAGCTATTGGGGATATGTCGACACCACCGTCTCCATATTTTGTAAAGAACCCTACACCAAAATCTTCTACTTTATTTCCTGTACCCACAACTAAACCTCCGTTAGTCTGTGCTATTTGATATAATGTTGTCATTCTTAGTCTAGCCCTTGAGTTAGCCAACGCAAGTTTATGTTCATTGTCCGCAAACATCATTTCAAAAGTATCGTATACGTGAGATAAATTTATTTCCACACTAGATACATTATCATATTTGTTCTTTAACCATTTAATATGATTATGTGCTCTATTTAATTCATGTTGTTGTTGGTGTATAGGCATTGATACTAGTATCGTTGGGATTCCACTTTCAGCACAAAGTGTTGATACTAGAGCCGAGTCTATCCCCCCAGAGATACCAACTATAAATTTTCCAGCCCCACTTCCAGTAGAATAAGATTTAAGCCATTCTATTATTTCATTCATTACTTTTAAATTTTATCCCTACTTTATTTAATTCATCATTCACACTATCTCTTTCATTAACAATAACGTTATACCCTAACTTTTGTAAAGTTAAAGCAAATTTTAATTGTTGTGATTCTTCTAATATCGTACTTTGGGGTTTATATGTTACATAGTCAAACACTATAGGTTTCTCTTTATCGGGGTTGTTTTTCATAAATTCCTCTACCTGATAAGTTAGGTGTAGGTCATTCATTTTATCAGTAGCTCTAGATATTTGTGCATCAATACTGTTTTCTTCGGCAAAAATATTTAAAGCTCTATTATCTCTAGGAAAACATGGGCCTCCATATCCATATCCCCATTTTAAAAATTTATTACCTATTCTACTATCAGAACCAATAGCCTCCAATATTTTATCTTTTTCACCACCTACTTTATCAGATATATCACCAATCATATTAGCAAAAGAAATTTTAGTAGTTAAAAAACAGTTTAAAGATAATTTTGTAATTTCTGCACTTATTCTGCTCATTCTACATATTCTTGGGTTGGATGTACAGTGGTCGATATAAATGTTTTGTATAACATTACCAACATGACTATTTGCTTCACCTATTAAAACCATATCAGCATTAACTTGGTCTTTTAAAATAGTTCCTTGTGCTATAAATTCCGGATTATAACTTACAGTATAGTTATAATCTTCTAAATCTTTTTGTAGTTCATCACAATAACCTGGGAATGTAGTACAATTAATAACTAAGTGTTTGGTATATTTTTGGACCCCTAAAGAAATTAGTTTTTCTTTTAACCCTTCTATATACTGATGGTCGTATTTTCCATTAGGTAGTGATGGTGTGTGTACCACTACAAAAATAACATTATTTTCTAATACATTTTCTAAATTGTCATGTAAGTATAAATTTTTAGAATTTTTTAGTAAGTCTGTAACTCCTGGTTCTGAAGAAATAAAAGTTTTATTTCTTAATTTAGTTAAATATTCTTTGTTTATATCATACCCATCTACTCTATAACCTGCTTTTTCTAAATTAAGACCAAAACATAAACCTAATTTTCCTACACCTATAACTGAAATTGATTTCATAATTAATTTAAATTTTTTATTTAATTATAATATACGATACTATTCAAAAAATTAAACTTCATCATGATTTTTATATTAATGTAAAATTATCAGGATAAAATCCTTCTCTATTCCAAGCATCTGGTTCCATTGAGTAGTCTTTTGGTGCTATAACTTTTTTATTTGGGTTGTTGTTAAGATATGCTGCCCACCAACCGAAACTAGAACTGTGGGACATAATATTATGGTCACATTCTTTTATTAATGCAAAATCTTCTAAGGTTGTTTTAACACCAGAATAAAAAAAGTTAGACCCTTTTAAATTATCTTTTAACCAAGATACATCTTTTTGATTGTCGTCCCCTTCTCTACTACCTCCGGTAAATAATAAAAATATATACTTATCATCATCAAAATATTCCATTGCTTTATGTAAGTAATTCCCACAAATACTATCTTTAGATAATTTACCATCTTTACCATAATAATTGTTACTTATACTATTTGTTCCATCTGTTAAATCACCCCTTCTTAAATGTACTGAAACAACCTCTTTATTGTTATTTTCTTTTTTTAATTTATTTATAAATTCTACAGCCTCATTTACAAATTTATCTTTTAATATGAATTCTTTTCTAATCTGTTCATCAAACTCTTTAAAATAAAATGTGCTTTGAAAAAATCCATGTAAATTAATGTTATCGGGGGATTTCCAAAAATTTGAGTCACAAACATCATGATTTTGTTCATTATACATGTATTCTATTTTTTGTAAGTCACCATCTTCTAAGTAATCACATTCCAAATTAAAGTTATCCAATAAACATTCTTGTCCATGCCATGTCATAATTTTAGGATTAGGAATCTTAACCTCATAGTTGTTTTTAATGCCTAAAGATTTTAACGCAGCGTATTGAAATAATTGATTTCCCAATCTTCCATGTTTTCCTAATTGTAAAAATGTTATCATATATTTTTTAAAATGTATATTGGTTGGTATGGGGTTCCTCCGACACCGTTAACATTGTTACTAAATGAATCAGCAAAAAAACCAAATCTATCTACAGTTTCCCACCCTGATAATAATTTTTTTATTCTATTTACCCCATACACCCTATGTTTATTAAAGACAACCTTATCTAACCCTATAGGTACTGCTAAATAAAGTAAGCTATCTTTATTTAAAAATTTTTTAGTATTAACCATAGCTTCTATATCTCCGTTAGGGTTTAAAGGGTCACCATACCTACCTAATCCATCATGTTCATAAGAAGATATGGAAAGACAAACATCAAACTTTTGATTTGTAATTTCGTGAGGTTGTAGATATGTTATTTTTTCATGAAAAGAGTCACGTTTAGAATATTCTATAACTGTACAACTTTTAGCCCCATATTCTATTACCATTGCTTCGTACCAAGGATAAGTAGAGCCCATTATACACACATCTTTATCTTTTAGTGGGTGTTTTTCTAAAGCTTCATACATCCACTTGTCCGTAGTGCCATAATAATTTTCTTCTTTATTTTTAATTCTTTGTATACAACTATCAAAGTTATGTTTAGTAAATCCCCCATTTAAAGTGTTTTGTGTTTCCTCACTACAATCATTAAGATAACTGTATTCTAAGTACGCATCACCACCCATAAGGTACTCCACTAACATTTCTGAAGGTATAGTTTCAGGGGCTTTTATAATATTTTTATTTTCCATAATTTTTTATATTGTTGCAACTCCAGTTTTTTGTACTACTATTGTTGTGCACTCTTGTGCAAAATTTATTGATTTTTCTATGTCTCCACTTTTAACATACTCATATACTAATCCAGACATAAAAGTATCACCAGCTCCGGAAACATCTTTAACTGGTACTTCTTGGGTTGGGTATGTTTTTCCTTTGTGTTCACACCCTTCTCTACCTTTTGTAACTATTATTTTTTCTTCTAGTTTTGGGTAAGTGGGTATCCTTTCAAAATTCTTAAGGTGTTCTAAATGATTAATTTTTATAAAATTAATATTTTCGCACCAGGGACCTAATTGTTTTTTTGTATCTAAAAATATAGGACATTGTGCTCTTTCAGCAAAAGCTTCAATATCTTCTTCTGTTAAAAATCCTTTATTATAATCTGATATTATAATTGCATCATAATCAACTGTTTCATATACCCCATCATATCTTTCACATTTATCATTTTCGTCTACCCTTAGTACTAGTTGATTATATCTTTCGTCCACATATCTAACTTTTCTAATATCCGTATCATTTGTGATTATGTCTACTTCAGCCCCTAAAGCTTTTAAATTAGCCACAACATTTAATGCCATTCCTGGATTTTCTCTTTGGGATACTGGTTTAACTACTGGTACAGGAGCTTCTGGTGCTAACCTTTCTATTATCCCATATATAAACACATCGACACAACTGTCCCCTATAACTAAAATTTTCATATCTATAAATTTGTAAAGTCCCTATTATTATGTGTAATTATCATTTTATATGCGTCAACCAACTCCTTAATACCATCATCAATACTATATTTTGGTTTCCACCCATAACTTTCTAGTTTTTCATTTGACACTATATAATTTCTATTATCAAAATCAGATTTAAATTCATTTTCCACAATTACAAAATCTGGAAAAAATTGTTTTACTTTAGTAGCCAATTCAAATTTTGTAAGATTTGCATCTGAAAGTCCCACGTTGAATACATTGTTATTCATTTTATCATAATTTTCTATACAAAATAAAAACGTGTACGCTATATCTCTGACGTGTATATAATTTCTTTTATAATGAGATTGGAACAATACAATACATCCTTCTACAATTGCTTTGTGTACGAAATCATTTACTAGTAGGTCTGTTCTCATTCTAGATGAAGCTCCAAATACAGTTGCTAATCTTAAACAGATTCCATTACCCCAATCTAAAATATATTGTTCTGCATCACATTTTGTTGCTGCATATAACGATAATGGGTTAAATGAACTTTCTTCTGTTATTATATCTGTAGAACTACCATATTGACTGTTCGTATTCGGCATTATTAACTTCTGGTCTTCTCTCAATACCTCTACAATAATTTGTATTTGTTTGTAGTTCACTTTTACTGCTAAATCTTTATTTGACTCACAAGCTGGTGCACCTACAATAGCAGCTAAAGGAATTATAATATCATATTCTGGTACTAATTCCTTTAATAATTCAAAATCTATAACATCTCCTTTTATAAATTTAAAATTTGTATTAGAACATAAATGTAAAAGTGAGGTTTGTTTATACATTAAGTTATCTAATACGGTAACCTCGTACCCTTCGTCTAATAGTAACTCTGTTAAAGTAGAACCTAAATACCCTGCTCCTCCTGTAATTAAAACTTTATTTTTCTTCATATATTTTTATTTATCTCGTTTTTGTAATATTGGGTTATTTATAGGCCAATCTATACCTAATATAGGGTCGTTCCATTTAATTGTAAATTGGTCTTCCACGTCAGGGTACTCACCAGGATAAGACCATTTATAGTGGAATATTGAGTATTCACTCATAACTAAGAATCCATTCGCGAAACCTGGTGGTAGTAAAATTGACTGTCTTTTTTTATCAGATAACATCATCCATTCCCATTGTCCGTAATAGATTGATTCGGGTCTATTATCAACTATAACAAAATATAGTTCACCGTATAAACACTCAACCATTTTCCACGACTTATAATCACCGTGTAACCCTCTTAACACATCTTTCTTGGATGTGGAAATCTTGTCGTGATTAAACTTTAAGTCTGTATTTGGGTAATCATTATCTTTCCATATAGTCCACAATTCACCTCTATAGTCATGGTAGACATCATGATTGAATATTTTTATGTCTGGATTTTTCATATATTATTAAGAACATTTAATAATCCGTCTATTTTTTCTTTTTCTAGTGTTGGGTAATTCCCAATGTACCAACTGAAATTATGTACATAATCTATATTTGGGAAATTATTATAATCTATATTGTAATTCTCTTTAAAGTATGGTTGTCTTAGTTGGTTTCCTCCACCCGACAACCCTCTTCTAAATTCTATACCATTTTTGTTTAGTTCAGACTCTACCCTATCACGTAAGTTCATTGTTCCTTCTTTTAATACAACAATGAAAGCGTAATTACATTGTCCATCCATCTCAATATCAGTAATGTACTTTTCACTATCAACTCTATCCATAAAATATTTAAAATTATTTACCCTATGAATATTTTTAGAGTCTAGCTTTTTTATTTGGGATAGACCTAGAACTGCATTTAACTCAGTACTTCTAAAATTATGTGCTGGATGAATGAATATGAAATCTTTATTTAAGTCCGGATTACTTTCTATAATTTCTTGTTTCATAGAATCATCTGTCATTTCTCTCATCATACCATGTGACCTTAAAGCTCTACATACTTGGTAGAATTTTTCATCATTTGTACATACCATACCTCCCTCTATTGTGGACATGTGATGAGCAAAATAGAAACTAAAATTACTACTATGTCCGTATGTGCCTACTTTCTTACCTTTAAAAGTTGTTCCATGTGATTCACAAACATCTTCTATTAATAAAATATTATTTTTCTCACATAATTCTAGTAGTTCATCAGTTAAACCATTAATTCCTAGAACATGGGTTAAAAATATGGCTTTTGTATTTGGTGTTATGGTCTCTTTTAATTTATCTAAATCAAAAGAAAAGTTTTGTAAATTTATGTCACAAAACACTGGTTTTAAACCACTAAAAATTACAGAAGCTATGTCTGATATCCAAGTTAATGGTGGTATAATAACTTCACCTTCACCATAAAGGTATTTTAAAGCTAACATAGTTAATTCGTTAGCTGATGCCCCTGAATTAACCATAAGATTATATTTAGTTCCCAACCATTTACCCCAAGCCTTTTCAAATTCTCTAATCTTAGGCCCATTAGTTAATCTAGGTATCTTTTCTTGTGATAAAAAATCAATCAAGTCTTTGATATCTTTTTTATCTATATTATTATCCATTAAAGGTAGGTAAAAATTCTCCATGCTATTTCTCTCCGTAATAATCCCCCCACTCAACTAAAATAGTAGTCCTATTATCAGTTCTTTCGTAGGCGTATTTAAATGATTCAAATATCTGGTATGGTTCGTCTAATCTAATTATATCTACAGTATCACACATAGCTTTGAACCCACCTGTAAAGTCTGCTATATGTTGATGTTGTGGGTGTAAAGGTCTTTGAGAACCTATTGAGGTTCTGATAATGATTTTTGGTGTGTATCCACCACTGGACATTACCTTTACTTTATCTATGTGGTTTACAAGTTGATTTGCCCCTAGAAGTAAAAAGTTCCATCTAGGATATATAGATACCGGTACGGTACCATTTAAGGCCATACCTAATGTAATACCTGTTTGCATATCTTCATTAACAGGCATTTCTAATTTTTTACTAGCGTCTACATCCCTTAGGGTTCTAGTCATGGCAGTACCATCATATTCTACAGCTTGACCCAAAAATAATGTATCTGATTTTGTATTCAACCAATCCATAGATTTTTTTATTTCATCAAAGTATTTCATAAAGTTAAAATTCTATTCTTTTACCAGCACCAGCATGTGGGTATTTGGTGTTATATTCATAATAAATTATTTTTCTAGTTTCTTTAGCAAAAAATAACTTGTCTGTACCCCAAGTCTTCTGAGTGTTAGTACAAACAGACTTACCATTATTTTCAATAATATAGGTAATTGGTAAATCATGATTTATAGCGTATTTCCAATTTTCAAAAAAGGACCCAGTTTCAGAGGCCATATCCCCAACAAAACACCAAACGTGTTCATCAGTTCCTTTACGTTTAATATCTAATGCTGTCCCTGTAGCAACTGGTATACTACCAGTTACAATAGCTGAAGAATATATATTATATTCTGGATAACATAAAGTAATGGATTTACCGGCTAAAATATCCTTTTTTATCTGGTTAGGTGGTACTCCTTTCAGTAGGCATTGGTAGTGTGACCTCCAAGTACAAAAGACCCAGTCCTTCGACTTTACTTTTTCAAATATCTCAATCATTTGTTCTTCATTTCCATCATATAAATGAACTGGAGCTTTTATCATTGCATTATTAAAACATTCAGCTATATCTGTTTCAAAATCAATTAATTCTTCTTTTGTATATTTAGTTATCATTTTTATTTAAATAAGTTTGTTTATACCACTCACTAGTTCTTTTAATGCCGTCCACTACTTTAGTTGTTGGTTCCCAACCAAGTTCATGTTTGGCTTTGTCACAATCTAGTATAAGGACTGTTGGTATGTTAGGTTTTGATAAGTCGTATTGTATGTCTAGATTTTTATTATTAACCTCCATTATTATATTAGCTAATTCTTTTATTGAGTAAGCTTTACCAGCACCACAATTATATAATTCGTATTTTGAGTCTTGTTTTTCTATAATCTTATCAACCATATCAATTAAATCGTCTATAAAGACGATGTCTCTTTTGGCTGAACCATCACCCCACACATCTAAAGTTTTTGTTGAGTTAATTATTTTATTAACAAAAGCGGGTAATACATGACACTTATCCAAATCAAATTTATCATGAGGACCGTATACGTTAGAGTGTCTTATTGCTGTAAATTTAGTGTTTCCTAATCTAGAATAAAAATCACACATATTTTCTAGATAAACCTTTGTACTACCAACACCGAAGTAATTGCCATATATCTCATCACTAGCTGACCAGTCAGATTCTTTTTGTGGTGTGTTTTTTGGTTGGTACATAACTGTGCAACTAAAAAATATAAGATGTTCTACATCATTTAACAGAGCTTCTCTAAAAATCCATGAATTCATAACAGCATTATCTGTAACGTGTAAGTAAGGTCTTTCTATAACATCTTTTGAACCTGTAGTTGTAGCTGCTGCTTGAACTATGATATTTTGTCCTTGAACAAGGTATTGGACTTGTTCTTCGTCTCGTAAATCTACTTGTACGTATTTAACTCCTGTAACTGGGGTATAATTTTCTTCTCTAAAATATGTGGCTGTAATATTATAACCACCTTTATTAGCAAAATATTCGACACAGTTATGCCCTATAAATCCACCTCCACCGCATATTAGTAAATTTTTCATATTAATATATTATTTATTTGTGTAATCATCTTCATCGAAGAAAGCATCATACCTTCCACTATAATCTGAATTATTTTTATACCAGTCATATGTTTCTCTAAAACCGTCCTCTAAAGACTTCTTAGACACAAAACCTATAGAATTTAACCTATCAATATTAGCTATTCTAGCGTTATCACCAGTTGGTTTGGTTAGGTCGTGCGTAATCTTTAAATCTTTTCCAGAAACCTTAATAATAGTTTCAATAACCGTTTTAATACTAACAGGTTTGTTCTTACCAATATTAGTTGGTTCCTTAACTTTTTTCTCCACCATTAAAGCTGCAGCTCTAGCTACGTCACTTGCGTGGATAATATCTCTTGTAGCTTCTCCACTACCCCAAATCTCTACCACATCTTCAGCTTCATGAACTTTTCTAACAAGGGATGGGACCATTGTTGAGGTTCTTAGGTCGAAGTTATCAAATGACCCATAAATGTTTACTGGTTTTATTATTGATATCTTACGAACACCTGTTTGGTCTTCATAGGCGTCAATCTGTAGTTCAGCCATTCTTTTAGACCAACCAGCATACCAATCGTTTTTAGACGGTGATGACTCCCATAATTTATTTTCAAAAAATTCATCCGCAGGTCCATACGTACCAACAGTGCTGGTATATAGCCCCCATTCCATATCTTCTGACGCGTTCATAGCTGCAATCATACTAGTATTCATTTGGATAAAGTTTGTAAAAAATATGTATGGTTTTTCTTTAACTAGTACTGGTGAACCTTTTATGCCAGCAATGTGAAAAATAAATTGTTTATCTTTACACACGTCAACACAAACTTTAAAGTCTCTCAAATCTCCTTTGATGTACTCTACATTCCATGAATCTTCAAAATTATTTTCGTCTAACGAAATAGATGTTACGTTAGCTCCTTGACTAACTAAAAGTTTAACTAGTTCTCTACCAACTAAACCTGTTCCTCCGGTTACTAATACTTTTTTATTTTTAAACATGTTTTTATTTTATTTTAATCGTTATTTGTTGTTTTAAATATATTATTTTGCTACCCAATAGTCAATTCTCACTTAAAGAGTTTCCTTAACTATTTTTTTAACAAAAGATTGCGTTGTGTATCTAGAAACAGCTTTATTAAAAGCGTTTTCTATTATCGGTATATATTTTTCCCAGTTATTTAAAATATCTTCTATGGTTTCTTTTAATGTTTCTTCATTCTCGTAGTATACAAAATCCACCCCTGGTTCAAACCAGTTTTCCACTAAGTTCCAAGGGTCCTTTTTTACTAACATTAAAGTTTTATTAAATGCAGCTTCAAAACCTCTGGTTTTCATTTGAGGAATTATACGTTGGTCTAAGTTGCTAAATGATTTATGTTTTTCCCAATCGGGTAATCTTTTTATTCCTTCGACTTCTTCTGGTTTTAAATAAAGTAGGTTTTGCACTACCATTATTTTACATTTTCTTATTTCTTCCCATAGAGTTTTTCTTGGTACCTGAACACCTGTCGCGTATTTTCTAGCAAAGTACATATTTCCATCAGTTGCTAAAGTAAAAAAATGATAATTAAAATTAGATATAGTTTCTACAATATTTTTAATAACATCAGTTCTATCCATAAGAGCGTTACCCCAATAACAAACATCTCTAGTTTTTTCTACTGGTTCTCTATTTATGTGGTTCTCATTTAATAAAAAAGAACCTAATTTATATTTTTCAGTTTTATAGTATGTGGAATTTAACCACTCTACAGTATTAGGACAGTTAGAATACACTACATCAAATGGTTTTGCTAAATCCATATGTTTCATATTCTCTTCATGGTTTGCAGAATGCAACCCAGATGGGTGTTCATGCTGGTATAGTATCTTATGTTTATGTTCTTTATATTGATTTATTAATTCTACATTAAATGGGGTTTGGTACCCCCAAAATAAAACAATGTCTTCAGAGTATTGTGAACTTATGGGGTCAAAATCTACATAAGCCATTAAACAATCACCATATTCCCCACCTAATTCTCTAACTATTTTCATTATCTTCTATAGTTTTATATTTTTTAAATACTGTAAATTCTGTTAAATCTCTATATCCATTATGTTCGCCTAAATCTGGCACATGTAATGGATAATTTTGCATTAGTGATAAACCATGTGATGCTTGTTGTGGTGTCATATACATGTTCCACCCTAACATTTTAATATCATCCTCATGGTATAATTTTTCATTTCTTCCTTCATACCTTGCTTGTTTAAACCATTTTACCGCTTCTTCACTATCACATAAAATTACACCACCTTTAGAAATGGCTAATTGTTTCTTTATGTGAAAAGATAGGCACATAAAAGTACCTGGAATATACATTCCAGAAGTTAATCGTTTAGCTGCGTCATATATAGGGTATGGTTTTAATTGGTATATCCCTTTCCAGTCATTTGTTTCTTTTCTTTTATCGAATATGACTTCTCCCCCCGAATGGATAACTGATTGGGGTACAGAAAGATATGTTTTAGATGGGATTGTAACTTGTTTAACTTCTAAATATTTACAACATAAAAATAAAGCATTTGTACAACTATCTACTGAAACAACATAAGGTGCTCCTGTATAGTCTGCTAACTCTTCTTCTAAAAGAGTAACTATTTTATATGGATTATGTTTTGGTTTTCTTAATTTCATTTTCTTTTTATTAAATTCCACACTCGTTCATGAAAATAATATAATATTAAACCAAATAGATTCATAATAAGTGAATTATATAAAGGACTTTCTGTCCACATCATCACCAGAACAAAGTAACTATTAACGATTGCAATCGTTCTCCAACTAATGGTTTTAAAAAAACTTCTTTGTCTACTTTCCTTCATCTTTTTTTGGTTCTAATAAAAAATATTTTTTTTCATATCCAGCTTTTTCAAAAGCTTTTAAGCTTGATATGTTGTCTATTTTAACTTTGGCGTAGATATCTGGTCGTAATTTTGTGATTTCACTTATCATAAATGAACCTACTCCTTTGCCTTGATACTCTGGGTCAGTACATACTCTTATATCTCCATCAATTTCTCCAATAAACCCACAAGGTTTATCATTACACAAACAAATATAGTAATTATTATTATATTTTTCCATATAAATTTCTTGTTCTATCTTTGAAATATTTGATTCGTGGATGAACCCGCTTTGTACTCTTTCATCTGACCTGAGAATTCTTATAAACTCCCAGAATCTTTTTTCATTTTGTTTTAATTCTAAATTCATGCTAAAATTGGTGTTGTGTTTTCGTTTGGTTTATTTTTATCATTGTGCCAGTAGTCAATTCTATCTCCGTAAGGGCTTCCACTTTTTAACCAATAGTGAGTTAAATAACCTCTATTTACTTTCCATCCTTGTATTTTATCTCCTAAATAAGGATTTAAATTAGAGCCAACATCAAGATAAGTGTTATTTTCAAATTTTTTATATCCTTCATGAATAATGTAATTTGATAAAGCGGAAGCCGAACAAAGTACTAGATAGTCCTTTGCGTTCTCTTTATCCATATATTCTAAAACCTCATCAATTGTATGGATATTATTAACTATACAATTAGTTCCTACCCTAAAATCTTTTTTAACTTTAAATGGTAATTCACTTAAATCAGCGGATTCGTTAACCACATAAATAATATCTCTTTCTTTATAAAGCGGCAACATCTCATCCACATATCTTCTATAATTTGCATTAATTAAAACATTGGCAAATGTTAAATGTTCATCGTCACCAGGACCTATAACGTCTAATAGCCATTGATGGTCTTTTTTACCTAAATCGTCTAAGGAACAAATTCCTTTATAGTGACCTTTTTTTCTAAAGGTAAATGCTTTCATTAATTTTTTATGTTGTTCTTGGTGTGTTCCTGGTATAAATTCTTTTTGTTCTTCTTTTGGGTAGTGTCCTCCCATACTTCTATCACCAGTTATAAAATAATTTTCAGCTAAAACTAGTGGTTGGTTTTGTAACATAAAAAACTCACCATCTGAAAATCTATTAAATGCAAAATTTTCACCATTCTTTAATTTATCTAAAAATTTATCGAATTCGTTTGAGAATGTTTTTGTCATGAATTTATTATTTTAAAACCATTATTTGTATATTTTCTTAATTGTTGTGACATTAATTCGACATTATCCATATTCATAGATAATGCTGCGGTGTCTTGTCCTATAGACCAGGCGGTATCTGGAAGACTCCCCCATAATTCTTTATTGTCTTTCGGGTGTGGTGGTACGTAAGTGTTTAGTCCTAAATATTTTTGTAACATAACTGAAAAATGCATATCCTCACCAACAATCATAGGGTGGTCTTCTTCTGGTAGTTCTCTCCAGAATGTAGATAACCACTCTCTCTTAAAAAACCAAGCGTGTCCTACAATATCTACTCTCTCTGTTTTTTCATTAGGTTCTGCCCAACCAACTCTATTCATAGGGTGGTATGAGTTCGGTGTGTGATAAATTACACCAATAGTCCCTAATAAACCTTCATGCTCTTGTATTGTCTTATGACAATTTTCTAACCATCTTTTTCCTGGTATAGTATCATCATCAAATACACAAATATATTCTGTTTTTGCATTTAATGCGTAGGCAAATCTAGCCCATACACCAAAATTCTTATTACAAGAAGCCCAAGTTGTTTTACCAGCAATCTCCGGGTCAAAATCTTGACCAGCATTTTGCCACAACATTATTTCTTTGGGTCTAAGTGTTTGTTTTTTGACCGCTTCTAGTTGTTGGGTGAGGTGTTGTCCTCTTTTATATCCGTTAAGAACTACTGTTACCATATATTTTTTCTTTTAAATAATTTACAATTCTTTTTGATGACCTTCCGTCCCCATAAGGACATTCTAAATCTACCTCATAATTGTCTTTAAGTGAATAGAACAACCCTTTTAGGTCTTTAGGTTCTCCACACATAAAACTATGTTTGCCTACAGATTCAGGTCTTTCAGTGATTTTTCTACAAACAATTACTTTTTTGTTTAAAAATGAAGACTCTTCTTGTATACCACCACTATCACTAATTAAAAAACAACATTCACTTATTTCTTTAATCATAGTGTTATAATCAAAAGGAGAAACCACATTAACGTGAGTTAGTAAATCTTTATGTTTTTTAACATTAGGGTTTGGGTGTAAAGGAATTTCAAATTTAAGTTCTGGATTATCCATAGCTAATTGGTTGATGACTTTAAACCATTCATCCATATTATGATGATTTTCTCTACGGTGCATTGTAACTAAAACTTTGTCACCATATACGGTTTCAACATCTACTAGATTATCTAATACAGTATTACCTACTACCACAGACTCACCCAATATCTTTTCACCTTGTAAGTTATTCAAATTATTTTGTGTTGGGCATAGGTTTATATTGGAAATTCTACTTATGCATTGTCTATACGCTTCTTCAGGATAAGGGTTTTCAAAATCGTAAGTCCGTAATCCAGCTTCTAAATGTATAATCTCAATTCCTCTATGAAACGCTGTTAAAGCCAGTGAGTACGCGGAAACAGTATCTCCTTGAACTAGTATGTGGGTAATTCCCTCAAAAATGGAGTCATCTAAATTTAAACAGGATTGTACCACACTGTCTAATCTATTTTTACCATCTTTAATGGTTAATGTATGGTCAAAATTTATATTTTTTACTAAATCAATATGTTGTCCAGTAAATAATGTTTTATAAGGTATAATACCATCCATTTCTTTTAAAAGTGGTGATATTTTTATATGTTCTGGTCTAGTTCCGTAGCAAATTAATATCATAGGGCTAATTCATAAGTTTTTATAATTTCACCTATAATTGTTTTAGATGAAAATTTATTTATGTCGTTTGGTGGGTCATATACTTTTTTAGAGGATATCATCCCACTTTCGTCGATGTCATATATAATACCAGGTCTATCACATAACCAACCTTCTATAGTTGTTCTTCCTAATAAAATACCCGCAGTTCTATGAACTTGTTTAATATAATTTTCTACATTCCAAGTAGGTTCAAAATACTTAACATGTTCTTTATTTAAATTATTTAGTAAATCCGTTCTTTTTCTCCCAACAACCCACAATTCCTCATTGTTTTCTTCTGTTTGTTTAACTAAATCTAAAATACTATCCTGTCGTAAGTAATCTATAGTGCCAACAAACAATACTCTTTTTTTCTCAGTTTTAGGAAATGGGTACGGCTTAAATCTAGTATTATCAAAAGGGTTATATATAACTGTAGTTTTATTTTTGTCTATTTGAAACTTAGAGACTATGAAGTCTTGGATTTCAGGTCTAATACAAATATATCTACTAATTCTTTCGTCTTTTACCGGATGTTCCAATTCTATAACTTCAGAATGTATGGTACATACTGTAGGTGTAGTAGGATAAAGATTTAAAAAATGTTTTGTTACTGGTTTGTGGTGTAAATGCATTATATCAAAATTAGGGTCCCCTATTTTATATAATTGTCCTTTTTTCATGATGAGTGGATTACCGTCAGGCCCATTCACTTGAGTTTTGTCGTCTCCTGTTTTAAACCCTGGTGGTTCTTGTGGGGTACAAGTTACTATTCCTAATTGTTTTGCTTTTTTTTCTATATCACCCCCTATATTAGAACAGATGGTGACTTTATGTCCTAAACTTACTAAACCTTTAGCTAATTCGTATACGTGAAGTTCGGAACCTGTAAAATCATTAAAATTTAAACAAGAAATAAGAATATTTAATTTTTCATTCTTTCTTAAAACTTTATTAATTTTTATAGGTAATTTTTCTTTATATTTTTCAGCAAATATTTTTCTATTTTCTTCCCATTCATCATTTGTTCTTCCTACAGATAAGTGTGTAACTTTTATATCAGTACAAACTCCTATCTTTACGCCTTCTAGATAATTAGAAAAACAAAAATCAACATCATAAAAATGAAATCCTTCTACTTCATAATTAAATTTGTGTTTTAATAATTTTTTATTAATAGCAAAAAATAAACCATCAACCAACACCACATCGTCAAGATGATTACCTATATCTCTAGAATATCTTGTTAACCACCTCTTCCCGTTTTCTTCATGATAAACAGCACCATGCATTTTTGAAAAATCTTCCCACCATCGACCACTAGAAGCCAAATATCTAGTTCCAGCAATACCTATTATACCATATTCTGAATGTCTTTTAAAATGGTTTAATAATTTTCTACCCCAATTCTTAGTCTCAAATTTTAAATCATCGTGACAAAACAAAACAATGTCATTTTTAGTTTTTATTAAACCTTCATTATATATTTTTGTAAGTGATTTGCCGTCTGGGTTTTCAAAGGGAATTATTTCTACATCTTTAACCCCACAAGTAGCTTTTAAAACTTCTACATAATAAGGGTCTGCCTTTCTTGTTGAGTATATTATGCTTAACCTCATTTATTTTAATTTTTGCCAGTCGACCCAAATCCGCCTGTATTTCTCGGTGTTTCATTTAATTCTTTTGTCTTCTTAAGTCTACCCCATTTTTGTTTTAAAACGTAAGAAATAACTCCTTGAGCGATTCTATCTCCTCTTTTAATTGTATATTTATCTTTAGATAAGTTTATCAGAATTACTTTTATTTCTCCTCTATAATTAGAATCTACAGTTCCTGGTGTGTTTAAAACAGTAATTCCATATTTAGCCGCTAGACCACTTCTAGGTCTAACTTGTAATTCATAATCTTCATGTATCTGAAAATATAATCCTGTTGGTACTGCTACTCTCTCCAGTGACGTTAGTACAATATCTTTGTCTATATTAGCTCTGATATCAAATCCTGAATCTTCTTTATGGTTGTATTTTGGGTCTTCTAATTTAGATTTATTTATATATAAAATCTCAATAGTATTATCCATCATATCACTACCAAACATTTCATCGGACAATTGTGATAACGATTCTAGGTCTACACCAAAATCTTTTAATATCTTTTCATCATCATTACCCGCGTCTTCATCACTTAAAGAATTAGAAAATTCTTCTAATTTCTTTAGGGTAGCTTTCATACTATTTTCTATATTACTATCTGATTTATCTTTCATATTATGTATTTTTTAATTTTTTTATCAAATTTATTGTGCATTTAACATCTTCTTCACAATAATTTTTAATCTTTACTATGTCATTATTATCATAGTAATATTTGTGTATATTTGAACCATTAACCTCGCCATCTTTTGAAGTTTCTAATCCTAAGCTTGTACATACTAAGTTTAGTGAAGATAATCCTGCAAATGAATTGAATCCCCACACCTCTTTAGTGTCTAATACTCTAGATTCCCAAGGTTTTATAGTATAATTTGGTAATATTTTTGGGACTTTTATGCCATTAATTAACATTCTTTTACCAATATAAGGTAAGTCAAAGTTTTTAACATTATGACCACATATAATAAAACCTAGTTTATCTACACGATTTAATAGGTCTGATGTGCTAGTTAAAATATCTTTTTCACTCCCATAAAAACTGTCTAGTTTAGTTTCACCATTAGGAAGTATAAACCCAACTGATATACAAACTATTTTACCAAATTCAGGAAGTAAAGCTGCTCGTTTAACAAACATTTCATTACTGGACATTTCAGAATCTTCTGAATATCTTCTTTTAAAATAATCCCAACCACTTTCATCCCATACTTTACATAATTTTGGGTTTGTGATATGTAAATCATCTAGGTCTTCACAGATACCTATAGTTTCTATATCTATGAATAATAATTTATGGATGTCTTCTTTTATCATATTTTATTTTAAAGATAGTAAAAAATATAAAACTAATCAAAGGGGGCATAAAAAAAGCCCTCAAATAGAGGGCTTTTTTAAAGTATATAAAGAATTTATTATCTAAGTTCTTTAATATCAAATGTTCTAACTCCATCAACAGTAATTTTTCCGTAGAATCTGTTGTTAACCATTTTCTTAGCGTATCTAGTCATGATACCTTTGATTGGTGTAAAGTTAAATGGATTGTACATAGTAGGTGTTAACTGTAATGGTACATATGGTGCGTAAACGTAACCTGTATCCAATAAAGATGTTCCTTTATGTCCAATCAATACTTGATTTGGTGGGAAATAAGGGTCTCTATAGATAGTATATCTACCTGATAAAGTTCCTACTTTCTCAATACCCATGTTGTATTGGTCTTGGTCTGGTGCTGCGTTTGAAACGTGGAAGTATTCCAAGTCATCAAAAATAGCTGAAATTTCCGAAGAAACAACAATCCAGTTAGCCCCACCTCTCAAAGTAGATTTGTGAATCTGAGCTGAAATTTGATTAATCGCAGTGATTAATGTTTGATTCCAGTCTTTTTGAGTATAAGGTGCTTGACCTGATTGGAAACGTTTCCATCCATTGTAATCCCATCTTAAATCCCAAGCTGCTCCTTTTCTAAGGTCTCTTAAGATTTCTCTATCGATTTCAGCTGCAACTTCTTCAGATAATAAAGCAGTTAATTCAGCTTCAGCATCGATGTTATGGAATGCAGACACGTCTTGTGCTAATTCCGGAGACCATTGAGCTCTTAACTTTCTTTCAGTTACAGAAACTGTTACAGATTCTAAGTCGAAAGAAACTTCACCCATTGCAGATTCAAATTCTAAGTCATAGTACTCTCTCCAAGATGCCATAAATGGTGACTCAGATTGTGCTGAACCTACAGTTACAACAGCTGAAGAACCGAAGTATGAACAAACATATCCGTCAACAGAATCACATTTAATACATGCTGGACATGAAAGGTCTACCTCAATATACATATCTCCGTTACCATCACAAATGTTGTCATATTTACCACCTGGAATAGTAGTTGACGTTGAAGTTGTTAATCCAGAAACAATTCCTTGACCATATTTTTGAGTTACAATTCTAAATAGTACTGGAACTGGTTGTGCATTAGAACTATCAGCTACCGTTCTTACAGGTGCAGTACTAGTATTATAATAAGTAGAACCTGATTTACAAGTTGTACTCGCAGTTGTCCATAATGTAAATGAAGCTAAAAACTCTTCAGTATCTTGTTCATTACCATTTGGTCCGATTAATTTACCGTTACCAGCACTTTGGAATCCTGTTACTCTAAGAATACTAGTCTTCGCACAAGATGTAGTAGATGTTAAACTAGTTAACTCACTATCAGCAGTAGTAGCTTGTGTTAACGTTCTAGCTGAAGCAGTCCACTTTTGAACAGCTAATTTAGTAGCCGTAAATGATGAAAACTTACCTTTAGAAGCGTCATATAAACCATCTTCTGGTGATAATGGGTCATTAGACACATAAAAGTTGTCATATAAGTTAATAGTTGTAGAACTAAAAGGATTAGGGCTACCAACTGTTCCTGGAGCTCCTAGTGGCTTAGTGTGATGTGGTGTTACACCATATAATTGACCAGCACCAGGTCCTTGATGTGAAACTTTAGGTACAAAGTAGAACAATTTACCAATTGGTAAGTTCATAGCTTGTACAGAAACGATATCATTTGCCAATAATTTAGAGAATACTCTTCTAATAATTGGGAATACAACAGTTTCAAAAGAACCTGATGCATCTGCAGATGTCGCCTCGTTAATTAAATTTGTTGCTTGGTTTTCGTAAAGTTGGGCAATGTTTTCTCTCGCGTGTCCTTTAAGACCGTCTAAGAATCCAAGCTTTTGCCATTTGTTTAAGGTATCTTCTTTGATAACTTTAAGGTGTTTTAACCCTATGTTACCAACCATACCTGATTCTAATAATGCTCCCATGATTTTAATTTATTTTTTAAGCGTTTATTTTTATTATAGTTTGGACATTAAGTCCTTAATTCTTGTAAATTGTGGATTCTCATATGCTTTTGTCTCCATAAGCTTGTGTGAACCACTTTTTATTGTAGAATTAATTCTTCTATCTACTGACTCCGAAATACGTTTCTTAGTCTTATTGTTGATAGAAGGTTTGTTCTGAGAAAGTTCTTCCCTTATTACTCTATACAAATCTTTAGATTGTTTTAACGAATTAACAGTATCAAACCTTCTAAGGATATTAACCTTTTCAGTCTTTGTAGTAGAGTGTTCCGTGAATAATCTTGTAGCATATGCTAAATTAGAATTAAACATACCAACTTCATTTAATTTTTGTTTAAATGAAACTAGTGCTTTTCTATATTCACCATTCTTACCTTTAAGATTATTAACTTCCGTTTGAAGACGTTTATAGTTTTCTTGAAGTTTTCTTCCTTTCGTTCTTGCCGTTTCCTTTAGATTTCGGTTATTAGTAACAGGTCTCCTCATACGGTTACTGCTATTTTCTTTTCCTAAAGCTAAAGTTCTAGCCGCTTCACCCATTTCTGCTTGATTACTTTGTCGGTTACTTGAAAATGGATTTTTTCCCATAGCTTTTTCCATTCCTTGGCTTTCTTTTCTTCTTGAAGCGAAGGATTGTGTCATTCCATGTTCAGCACCATCTTTAGCACCTAATGTGTCATCAAGTCTAGCATCATAACCTTGTTGATGACGCGGTGTTTTGTCGATGTCATCCATATGATGTGTATGTTCACCTTCTTCATCTAATTCGATTTCATACACTGGTTCATCTTCTTCCATCATCTCCTCATCATAATCAGCTAAAGCTTCTTCAGATTCAGGAGCGTCAACACCCACAACACCAGAAGCTGGTACATGTGTATGTGCTCCAGTTTCATCTAATTCGATTTCATACATAGGTTCGTCCTCTGCATCCATTTCAATTTCGTACATTGGTTCATTTTTCATAGTTTTTTTGTTTTCTTCCAATTTTATTAAGTATTCATCATCACCATCAGTAAAAGAAATTTCATCATCCTCCTGTTGGACGATAATTCCATCTTCACTACCCATAGCTTTAAATACCTTTAAGACTTCTTCGTCAGATGCTGAGGTTAGGTCTAGAGGCGGCAATTCGTCAGATGTAATCACATCATCAGTCTCGTCCTCAATATCAAGTTCAATGTCCATATCACCCATTGGGTCAATGTTCATGTCTACTTCTTGTTCTGGGTCCTCTTGCTCCTTAAGGTAATCGTCTCCCTCAGACAACGATTCTTTTACTAATTCGTTAATTTCTTCCTTCATGGTTGAAGAAAGTATTTCTTTTGCATTAGACTTCATAGTTTCTTCCAACTGTTCCGCCTCGAGCAACGCTTTTTCTATTATAGACTCACTCATAAGTTATTTTATAATAAATATACATGACTGACCAAAAAAATCCTTTTGGTTGTCATGTTATTAAGGTTTTTTTATCTGTCTAAAAAATTATTTAATTTAGACATTAGTTTTAAGGCTTTATTTGCCTTTATATCTAAAGAATTTGATTCTTCTTTACTTTCTAAAACTTCGTCCCATTTATTAGCATCTTCTGGATTTTTAAATAGATATGACCCTGGGGTTGATGGTGAAGATACTAAATCAAAACATATTAATTCAAAATCATCTTGTACCTCATTATGTCCTCCATTCTCTTTAAGTGAACCAACTCCTCTTGATGAGATTCCTAAGGTAATCCCTTGACGTAAAAGATTTGCTGCGATATCCCCCATCGTGGAGACAACACCATCTTTATGGTATCCTGGACTTGTTAACATTTTAAGTTTGCCCATCAACCTATTTCCATCCCAAAAAGTTTCAGTAATAACATGTGAAGTTCTTTCTAAATCTATTAAAGAAGATTCTGGGTGGTTTAATTCAGATATAGAACCGCCTCTTTTAATAACGTCTTGGTATCTTTCATTTTCTCTTTTTAGTATACTTTCTGGATATATTCTACCGTTTCTGTTCGGTACATCATATTTTTGTAGTATACAATACATCTCAACTTCCCCATCAAAATTTGGGTCTGCGATTTCTTTTAAAATTTTTGAGTTATCTTTTGGAGATATGCTTCCTGCGTCATATTCAATTAATATTCCATGTCCTATTTCTCGTGGTCCTAAAATCTTCATATTATAGTTTTATATATAAATAGATTATAATAAATAAAAAAAACCTCAGGGTTCTGAGGTTTAATTTATTTAATATTTTTATTTATTATTAGGTATAAG
>Ga0209349_1000150_pt1 | contig 37774 bp, 32 predicted proteins | sample ETNvirnome_2_130_FD_184067 | JGI IMG/M metagenome (GOLD analysis project Ga0209349, IMG submission 184067) | Marine viral communities from the Pacific Ocean - ETNP_2_130 (SPAdes) (version 2) | ecosystem: Environmental > Aquatic > Marine > Oceanic | place: Pacific Ocean | collected 2013-06-22
CCCGGTAGCTACGTTCGGAACTGATAAGCGCTGAAAGCATCTAAGCGCGAAGCAGGCCTCGAGATGAGTTCTCACTAGACTTTTAAAGTCTCTGAAGGGCCGTTGAAGACTACAACGTTGATAGGCAAGATGTGGAAGTGGTGTGAGCCATTAAGCTAACTTGTACTAATTACCCGTGAGGCTTAACCATACAACGCCAAACGCGTTTTATGTGATAGTTTAAGCAAGAAGTTAATAGACTAAAGTAGATACTTGAAGACTTTTATTATCAGAAATTCCAAATTTTAGTAAGCTCGATTAAATCGACCTTACACCAAATTTGCTTGGTGACAATAGCGTTTTGGACCCACCTGACCCCATGCCGAACTCAGTAGTGAAACGAAACAGCGCCGATGATAGTGTAGCATTTGCTATGTGAAAGTAGGACATTACCAGGCTCCAAATTGAGAAAGCCCGATTCGAAAGAGTCGGGCTTTTTTACGTCTGCAGGAAAGTGAAAACGCAGGTGAAAGGTAAAAGGCATCAGGTAAAAGGAAAATAATAAGCGCCTAATGCCGACTCTATACATTTGCTATATGGCTCTCTACCGCTGTGGGCACTACGACATCACCAGGCTCCAAATTGAGAAAGCCCGACTAGAAATAGTCGGGCTTTTTTACGTCTGCAGAAAAGTAAAAACGTAGGTGAAAGGTAAAAGGCATCAGGTAAAAGTAAAAGAATAAGCGCCTAAAGACTACTCTAACGCTTTGGACGACACCACGACATCTTGCAATAGAAGGCCTGAGAATAAAGGCATTATGAAAATATATCCGTTTGGAGTAAGTCTGGATGATGAGGTGAAAAGTAAAGTTTAAAAACCGACTATGCTTGTGCGTAGTTTGATTTATTACCTAACCAGCGGTGAATAAGTGGGTCTATATGCTGAGGATATTGCTTAAGCATTTGTTGTGCGATGGGTCTTACTTGATTGAGTGTTTGTTTATCGCGTGTTAAATCAGCGATTTTGAATTCGGCTAAACCTGTTTGTTTAGTTCCAAGTACTTCACCTGGGCCGCGTATTTCTAAATCACGTTCTGCGATAACAAATCCATCGTTACTATCGCGCAGTACTCCTAATCGCTTCTGTGCAGTATGAGAAAGTGGCGCATGGTATAAAAGAACGCAATGCGATGCGGTTGCCCCACGTCCTACACGGCCTCGTAATTGGTGAAGCTGTGCTAAACCTAAGCGCTCTGGGTTTTCAATAATAATTAGGCTCGCATTGGGGACATCAACACCGACCTCGATCACGGTTGTTGCGACAAGTACATGAATGTTCCCCGTTTTAAACTCACTCATAATGGCTTGCTTTTCAGTGGCTTTCATTCTCCCATGGACTAAACCAATATTAAGTTCAGGTAAGGCTTCTTTTAATTGTAAAGCACTGTCTTCCGCTGCTTGGCATTGTAATACTTCAGACTCGTCTATAAGAGTACATACCCAGTAAACTTGTCGACCTTGTTCATTACAGGCAAGTTTCACCCGACTAATGATGTCATCTCTGCGGGTATCAGGGATGGCAACAGTGGTAATTGGTGTTCTTCCTGGTGGTAATTCGTCGATCACTGAGGTTTCTAAATCTGCATAAGCAGTCATCGCAAGCGTACGTGGTATAGGTGTTGCTGTCATTACTAGTTGATGTGGATAACAATCACCAAAGCGCCCTTTTTCACGCAGTGATAAACGTTGATGAACCCCAAATCGATGTTGCTCATCAATAATGATAAGTACGAGATTGTTAAATTTTACTTCATCTTGAAATAAAGCATGGGTACCCACAATCATCTGCGCTTCACCAGAGGCGATCATTGCAAGGGTATTAACTCGCTCTTTTCCTTTTGTTTTACCGCCTAGCCAAGCAACCGATATTCCAAGGTTTTCAAACCAGCTGGAAAAGTTAATTCCGTGTTGCTCTGATAATATCTCTGTTGGCGCCATTAATGCGACCTGATAGCCTTGTGCTATCGCAGTTAAAGCGCTCAGGGCTGCGACTAATGTTTTACCAGAGCCTACATCCCCTTGGACAAGTCGCATCATAGGGTAAGCGTGTTGCATGTCTGTTTTAATTTCTGATACTACACGGCTTTGTGCATTGGTTGGCGCAAAGGGTAATTGTGCTAGAAATTGCGCTTCTAATGGATTAGTGGGCTCAAGGGCAATAGCTTTAACTTGTTGTCCTTGCTCTCTTACTTTTAAGAGGCTGAGATTTTGAGCCAACAACTCTTCAAAAACGAGCCGTTGTTGTGCTGGGTGAGTCCCTTGTTCAAGCGCAATTATATCAACATCATTAGGGGGGCGATGCAGTAGCAATAACGCATCACTTAACGGTAGTTGCGATGGTTGCCATTGTTGAGGTAGTAGCTCTTCTACTGCGTATTTTTGAAGCAATTCTATTGCCTGTTCACTCAACGCCCTGATAGAGAGTTGCTTTAACCCCTCGGTTGTTGAATAGACTGGCGTAAGTGTTGATGATGTTGGTTGCTGTTCAAAAGTGTCGCTAATACTGTATTCAGGATGACTCATTTCAAAGCCAACACGTCCGCGACGTATTTCGCCAAAACAGCGAATTATTTTACCCGCGCTAAATGCGTTTTTTTGTGCTGCGGTAAAATTAAAAAATCGTAGTGTTAACCTACCTGTCCCATCATTTATTTGGCAAACCAGCATACGCCTTTTACCAAAGGTAATTTGGCTTGTTTCAATGGTTGCTTGAACCGTTACATGGCTATGTGCGGTGAGCTCACTAATAGCATAAATACGCGTTCTGTCTTCATACCTTAGCGGTAAATGAAAAAGCATATCTTGTACTGTGGTGATGCCTAGCTTTAAAAGTCGTTCAGCCATTTTAGGGCCTACGCCTTTAAGTTCTGTGATTGGGTATTGGCTTAAGCTAGGTTTAGACAAAGTAGGCTCAATTATTGTTATTTAGTGAGTTAAGTGTACTTATACACTGTATATGCATCAAGTATGTTTTAATGCCTGCCAAAATTGTTCATCCGCAACGATTTCGCCATGCTCATCAAGTGCGGGATAAGGTAAGTTCTTTTGCTTACACTGCCTTGCAATAATTGGGTGGCAGCCTTCAAAATACATTGGATGTTTTATTTCTTCACTCAGCATATTTCTATTATATAACCCAGCTAACTCACGTTGACGTTGTGCTTCGAATAAGATTAATGCTGCTGCAACGGATACATTTAACGATTGCACCATGCCTTGCATTGGAATAATAATGTTTTGATCTGCATATTCGAGCGCTTTTTCTGAGATCCCCGTTTTTTCTTGGCCGACAATAATTGCAGTGGGTTTAGTGTAATCAATTTCTCTAAAATCGACGGCATCTTCACTTAAATGAGTTGCCAAAATTTGTACATCGGGGTTATGAGCACGGATACTGGCTGCGGCATCATCTATATTTCTGTGAAGGTGTGTGTCTAACCAGTTCTTACTGCCACCTGAGGTATTATTGGTTAGCCACTTTTGCTTTTCTGGCCAGACTGCATGCACATGATGGCAACCAACAGCATCGGCCGTTCTGACTATGGCAGATAAGTTATGGTGTTTATGTACGTCTTCTAAACACACGGTAAGATCGGTTTGACGACGTGAAAGTACACTTTCAATTCTTTGATAACGAGTTTGCTGCATGGGAGTCCTCTTTTTCGGCAAATTATACGAGATTTTTCACCTTAAGGCACCACTGTTCGGCTAATCGGGTTTTGTAATGAGATCAGGGTTTCGGTTGACTGAATAGCTTCTATTGCTTGTATTTTATTGATCAATACATCTTGTAGATGATCGATTGAGCGAGTCATTACTTTAATAAAAATACTGTAATTACCGGTGGTGTAATATGCTTCAACAACCTCTTCTAATGATTCAAGCTTAATCAGAGTTTGTGGGTAGTCTCTGGCATTATTTAAATTAATGCCGATAAAACAACATACATCGTAGCCAAGCTGTTTGGTACTAATGGTTAATTGGGTACCTGTAATGATCCCCGCTTGTTTCATTTTTTCAATCCGCACATGAATTGTTCCTGCACTGACACCGAAACGCTTTGCTAATTCAGCGTAGGGTGTACGTGCATTATCCATTAATGCATGCAGAATCTGTTTGTCTAGATTATCGATTTGATAATTTTCCATAGGTTTAGTTGCTTTGTATTGTTGTATTTAATGTTTTTATACCATTTTTTTAATGATTTTAATATCGTAAAGCTATTTTTGTTATGGGTTATTGAATTAAACCGTTTAATTGTTACGATAACCATATTGAAGCGCTACTAAGCGCTGAGTCGCCAATACAATAACTGGGAATGAGGCCAATTATTATGAGTTCACACTATGTGCAGCAGCAGCAGCAAATAAGTAAAGTTAAACAGTTTTTTTCACAGCAATTAGAGCAAAAGTTAGGCTTAATTGAAGTACAGGCACCTATTTTAGCTAAAGTAGGTGACGGTACTCAGGATAACTTAAGTGGACACGAGAACGCTGTTGCGGTGAATGTTAAAGCCATTACAGATAGCCGTTATGAAGTCGTGCATTCGTTAGCAAAGTGGAAACGTAAAACTTTGGGCGAGTATGGTTTCTCTAAAGGTGAAGGAATTTACACGCAAATGAAAGCGTTGCGACCTGATGAAGATTCATTAAGTCCAATCCATTCTGTGTATGTTGATCAGTGGGATTGGGAACAAGTTATTTGTGAAAGTACGCAGCGTTCTTTATCTACTTTGAAGCAAACGGTTGAAACTATTTACCAAGGTATTAAAGCTACTGAGAAATATGTTAGTGACAGCTTTGGTTTAACACCATTTTTACCCACAGAGATTACTTTTGTACATAGTGAAGCATTACGTAAAATGTACCCAGATTTTACAGCCAAGCAGCGTGAAAAGGCGATTACTCAAGAATATGGCGCTGTATTTTTAATTGGTATTGGGGGAGCATTGAGTGATGGCAAAATTCATGATGTGAGAGCGCCAGATTACGACGATTGGTCAACCCCGACATGCGAGCAGTACATGGGATTAAATGGTGATATTTTAGTATGGAACCCAGTGCTTGAAGACGCTTTCGAAATCTCATCGATGGGAATTCGTGTAAGCCCTGAAGTATTGCAAACTCAATTAAGTATTACGGGAGACGAAGACCGTTTAGAGTTTGACTGGCATAAGGCATTGCTAGAAAGTAAGCTTCCACAGACAATTGGCGGTGGTATTGGTCAATCTCGTTTAGCGATGCTGTTATTACAAAAACAACATATAGGGCAAGTGCAGGTAGGTGTGTGGCCAGCGCAAACCTATACAAGTGTAGACGGTTTACTATAAAAAATTGGGGCTGTTACTAACAGCCCCTTATTATTAAGTTTTAAATTCAATTTCTATTTTATTATTTTCTAACTTAACACTACTCGGTGGGAAGTTACGGGTCGTTTTAAGTAGTTTATTGAAGATATGGATCTCTACACCCGAATGTAAAACGCTATTCACAGTCAACATGGCTTCATCGAGTAACGTATTCAGTTTTTGCTCTAAACCTGCTACCTGCTTTTCTAATTGTTCTGCTTGCTGACTATGGTGTAGCTGCGTGGTGCCAATTTTATTTATGAGTTCATTTTTTTTATCTGCATCTTTAATTAAATCTGCTTTTTCTAAAGCCGCTTGTAAACTATCAACTTGTTCATTTGTTGCTGTTAGTTCACTAAAAGATTTATCAATCTCTTTGGTCATTTCAGTGGCTGAAGCCGCTAAATTAATTACCATTTTAGCGCCAGATTCATTACCTATCTCGCCGGCAATCAGTTTAGTGGCATCTAGAATTTCACCCCCAAAGAGCTTTCCTTTAGGTAACTCTGATTGACCAATTTGTATTGTACTCTTTGCTTTCATTGAGCTGTGGCTAGCTTGACGTTCAAGCAGAATGTTATTAGCTTCAATGTAACAATATTGAGAGTGTGAGGCATGGACATCGCCTGCGCATATTATTCTACAAGACAGTGATTTATCTTCAGGCTTTTGATGGCCAATTACCCCTTGTTTTACAGTTATATCGCCTCCTGCGGTTAATTCGCCAGATTCAACCGTACCAAAAACGGTAATGTCGCCCGTTGCATTAATACGCATTCCTGGCTCTACATTTTTACTCACTATCACACTGCCTTCAAAGTCGATATGCCCTGTTTTTACCGACACATCGTTGACAGTAAAAATATCGTCAACACGCATGCCATTATTTATTTCAACCGGCACGCCAGCAATCGTAGAGAGTAATTCCATCGGATTATTTTTTGAGATTTCAGTGCCCTCACCTGCAATTAGAGTATGAACCTCTCCGGGTTTTGCAGGTAATACATCGCCTAACACGGTAAACCCTTCTTGGCCTGGTGTAGCGGGTTGTTGCTGTACTAGTAACTCACCTGGTTTTACACTTGCTAACTTACCAAAGTCACGCATATCTACACTGCCATCTTCTTTTAATTTAGGGGCTTTGAGACGATCTTTAAGTGTTTGAACCATTGCGTTAAATTTAGTTGGTTTACCGTCTATAGGTAAGCGCCCTTTGGCGAGTGGACCACTGACTACGGAGCCAGGTGGGAGTTCAGATTGCTTTTGTAAAAGTTGCTCTAAAAATGCTTGTTTATAACCTCTTGCGACGTGCGCTTTAACTAATTCTTTTTTAGCTTCATCAAAACTCAGTGTTGCTCCCCCTTTAGCAAGAGTGAGCGTGCCCGTGGCTAGCATTTTATCATCACTTATCTCCACGCTTAAGGTGGCATCATGACGTGTTGCAACAACTAATATACGTTCAGGTGTTGCACTGCTGAAATAGTTATTTATGGCGTCATGATTGATTTCACACTCGCTGTAAGGCGATTGTTCAATTGCTTCAATGATAAAAGCAGCACTGGCGGGTGCAGATTTACTCGTATCGAGCAATACATTGCCATTATGAGCAAGCTTAAACACAAGTTATCCTTTTCTACTACTAAAGTAAGGTTTAATAAAATAACGTGATTACAGAGTGCTAGAATTTTAGTTTTGAGTCAAGAATTCATCAAAGTGTAGTTACAGATTGGAATAAAAGCTATGAGCGGCGCTCATAGCTTATAGAGGTTAGTTTGTTGAAGGAAGTTCCATAATGCCGTCTATTTCTACTTGTACACCTTTAGGTAGTGCACGAACGCCAATAGCAGCGCGAGCAGGATAAGGCTGTTTAAAATATTGGCTCATTACTTCGTTAACAATGGCAAAATTTGAAAGATCAGTAAGGTAAATATTTACTTTTACTAAATCTTGAATGGTGCCGCCAGCTTCTTCACAAACCGCACAAATATTTTTAAATACTTGGTGTGTTTGCTCGCTAAAGTCTTCAGATATAACGTCCATTGTTTCAGGGACAAGTGGAATTTGCCCAGATAAATAAACCGCTGTGCCCACTTTTACTGCTTGGCTGTATGTGCCAATCGCTGCAGGTGCTTTATCCGTTGATATAAATGCTTTATTCATGATGTTCCTATTTTATTTTTTACGATAGACTTTTTGTACATCCGGCATCACACGTATACGACGCATGATATTAGCGACATGGATACGGTTTTTAACTGTGATCCCTAAGTCTATCACGTATAAATTACTTTCTTTTTCATCGGTAGCTATTTCTACAATATTGGCCTGTGTCGTTGCGACCACATTGGTTAATTTAGCCAGCGCACCTTGGTGGTTAATAATTTCTACTCGTAAAGCCGCAATGTATTCTTTTTCTGGATTATCATCCCATTTTACGACTAGGTATTTTGAACGATCATTTTCCCAGCCACGAATGTTCTTACACTCTTGGCGATGAACCGTTAAACCTTTACCCTGGCTGACATGAGCTGTAATAGCGTCTCCAGGCACTGGACGACAACATTTAGAATAATTAACTAACATGCCTTCTGTACCAATAATGGTTGCTTTTGCACGTTTAGCAATATCGTTTAAGTCATCGTTATCGTTTTGTAATAAGCGTTTGGCAATCAGCATGCTCATTAAATTACCTGAGCCAATTTCTACCAGTAGCTCTAAGGTTGAAGAGAGTTCATGCTCCTCAAGCACTCGCGTAATACTTTCAGCTGGCAGGTTATCAAACTTGTTTTCACCTAGGGCTGAATCAAGTAAGCGACGACCTAATAATAATGCTTCTTCATGCTGTTGGCTTTTAAGGTAGTTACGTACGCCCAGTCGCGCTTTACCAGTAACAATAAAGTTAAGCCATGTTGCGTTAGGATGAGCGCCTGAGCTAGTAATAATTTCTATTGTTTGCCCAGTATCAATGGCTTTACTTAAAGGGTAAGGCTTACGATTAACGCGTGCGCCTACACAAGTATTACCAACATCAGTATGAACGGCATAAGCAAAATCGACCGCAGTCGCGCCCATTGGCAGTTCAACGATGCGACCATCTGGAGTAAACACGTAAATTTCTTCAGGGAAGAGTTCGGTTTTAACGTTTTCAACAAACTCAAATGATGATCCCGCACTTTGCTGTAACTCTAGTAAGCTTTGCATCCATTGGCGAGCACGCTGCTGCGCAGTGTGACCCGCATTGTCGCCAGACTTTTTATACATCCAGTGAGCCGCGACTCCTTTGTCTGCCATGTGATCCATATCGTGAGTACGGATTTGAATTTCAACAGGAATACCATGCGGGCCAACCAAAGAAGTATGAAGTGATTGATAGCCATTAGTTTTTGGCACGGCAATATAGTCTTTAAAGCGGGTTTCAATTGGCTTATATAAGTTATGAGCAACGCCGAGTACGCGATAACAGGTGTCCATAGAATCTACCGCAATACGAAAAGCGTAAATATCCATGACTTCGTTAAATAGTAACTCTTTGTTGAGCATTTTTTTATAAATACTGTATAGATGCTTTTCACGGCCTGATACGGTGGCCTTTATGCCAGACTCCTCAAGGCGTGCTTCAATTTCTGTTTGAATATTTGAAATAACTTCTTTGCGATTTCCGCGCGCTTTAGCCACTTCAGATTTAAGTGCACGATGACGCATTGGATACAGCGCTTGAAAACCTAAGTCTTCTAGCTCATTTTTTATATCGTGAATACCTAAACGATTAGCAATCGGCGCATAAATTTCTAGAGTTTCGCGAGCAATACGGCGGCGTTTATCAGGGCGAAGTGCGCCTAATGTTCGCATGTTATGCGTTCTATCAGCCAACTTGATTAAAATAACCCGAATATCTTGGGTCATTGCCATAATCATTTTTCGATAGTTTTCAGCTTGAAACTCTTTTTTATCTTTAAAGCTTAACTTATCAAGCTTGCTCACACCTTCAACGAGTTCAGCCACCGTTTCACCAAATATTTCAGCTAAATCTTGTTGGCTAAAATCGGTATCTTCAATCACATCGTGCATCAATGCTGCCATGAGCGTTTCATGGTCAAGGTGCATGCTAGCTAGTATCTGAGTTACTTCAACGGGGTGAGTAATGTAAGGCTCGCCACTTGAGCGAGTTTGACCTTCATGGGCCTCTCGGGCTACCACATAGGCTTTTTGAACTAGCTCAACATCGTCTGCTGGCAAGTATTTTGAGATTTTCTTTTTAAGACCTTCAAAAAGATACATTCACACTCCAATGTTCTCGTGAAGCAAATAAGTTAGGATAAGTTACGAATATACGATGAAAACAAAGGATTGCCAACGGCTATAGTTGAAATACTATGCCGTTAGCTAAATCAAACCGGGCGGTTGATTATTGGTTGCCACCAACAATGGCAGCAACAGCAGCTAGTTCTGCCGCTTCTTGGTGTTGTTGTTCTTCACGGTCAATAACATCCATTGAAGAATTATCAACTAAACCAAGTTCGATTTCACGTAAAGCAACAACTGTTGGCTTATCGTTCTCAGGATCTACTAGTGGATCTTTACCACCAACAGCAATTTGGCGGGCACGACGGGCCGCAACTAAAATTAAGTCAAAACGATTACCAATTGCATCTACTGCATCTTCAACTGTTACGCGAGCCATCTTAGCACTCCAAAATAATTTAAAAGCAAAGGCGTAGTTTACTGCACGCAGCAGGTTTCGCCAATAGCCAGTGGTTAATTTTTATCTGTTTTAGGGCATGAACACCTAATTTATCTTAATTTAGATTATTTGAGTAGCTCATTAATTAAAGTTTGATGACGTGTTGTTTGCGCTTTTAGCGTTAATCGCTGTGCAATAACAATACTTTCTATCTCACTTAAAGCAGTATCAAAATCATCATTCACAACAACAAAGTCATACTCATCGTAATGAGAGGTTTCTGATTGAGCTTGTGCCATACGCCCGGCAATAATTTCAGCTGAGTCTTGGCCACGGTTATTTAAACGTTGCTCTAACTCTTGCTTTGACGGCGGTAAAATAAAGATAGTTTTTACGTCATCCATTATTTCTCGAACTTGGCGAGCGCCTTGCCAATCAATATCTAAAAACACATCAATGCCAGCGGCGAGTTGCTCTTCAATAGCTTGCTTAGAAGTACCGTAATAATTGTCAAATACTTGTGCCCATTCAAAAAAGTCATCTTTGGCAATTAGTGCCTTAAACTCATCAACCGATACAAAATGATAATGTTCCGCATTGTTTTCACCAGGGCGCGGTGCGCGGGTGGTGTGCGATACCGATACTTTCATATCAGCATGTTTTTTCAGTAATGCATTTATTAAGCTCGATTTACCCGCCCCAGAAGGCGCAGATAAAATAAATAAGTTTCCGCGAGAGTGTGCCATTATTTTCTCTATCTAAAAATAAACAGGCTCGAACTATAAACAGCTCAAGCCTTCAATTATTATATTGTACTTTATTTAGCTAATTATGCTCAAGTGAGTGGTAAAGCCAAAAAAGTTACTCAATATTCTGGATCTGAATATTTTTTATTTACAACAAGTAATTATAAATTAAATAGTTAGTGATATTTACTATTGGAATATAGAGTGGCACTCACCAATTTACTCACCACTGTAATTTAAAGTACTTTGGTGAACTATTTTTTCTGAGTTAACTGCTTTTCTTTATTAACTAACTCATCAAAATCACTGACTTCGTTTGTCAGCTCAACCCTGCGTATTTCGACAAATTTCTCGTATTCACTTTCAGCAAGTTGCTGTGCTACCTTGTGGGAAATTTTTCCTGCGTTAGTTAATACATTTTGATCATTAAACTCTAAAAATGCATCCAGCTTAGTCGCCCATTGAGCCATTGTCATAGGAACTTTTTTCTTAGCTTGTAAGTCAGCAAAGTCTAAGTACATTGTGACAATTTGGTTTAACTCACTCAACTCTTCTTGCGTTAAATAGTTTTTAGCTACCGATACATCTTTTTTAGTAACTCGTTCACCGCCCCAGGACTTGAGGCCCATATTCGGTAGCTCGCTATTTGCACGTTCTTTAACTAGCTCAGCAGCAGTATGTCCATGAATTGCCCAATGAAGCTTATTTTGAACAGTGGCGAAGAAGCTTTGACTTTCAGGAGCATTTTTATTGTAGTCACTTGCGGTAGCGTAAATATCAGTGATTTTTTGATAAAATCTACGCTCTGAAGCACGTATATCGCGAATGCGTTCAAGTAATTCATCAAAGTAGTCTGAACTCAGATCTTTATCAGGATTTTTAAGGCGTTCGTCATCCATAGCGAACCCTTTAATTAAAAACTCTTTTAGTACTTGATTAGCCCACTGCCTAAACTGTGTACCGCGTGATGAACGAACTCTGTAACCAACAGAAAGTACCGCCTCTAAATTGTAATGATCTAGCAGCCTTTCCACTTCCCTTGTGCCTTCTAGGGCAACTATTCGGAATTTCCTAATAGTTGAATCAGGTTCCAATTCGCCTTCATCATAAATATTTTTAAGATGTTCGTTAATTGTTGGAGTGGAACGCTCAAATAGATCTGCAATTTGTTTTTGCGTTAACCAAAGCGAGCCGTCTTGCATACGAATTTGAAGACGAGTTTTACCATCACTAGACGTAAACATGGCAAGAGGTAGCTGCGGGTTCATTTAATATCCTAAAATGGGCTATAAAAAGTTTTTATAAGTAAGTTTATGTTACCGAAAAACCAGCAGCGTTCCTACCATAAAGAGTACTGAAACTTTATGACTTAATCTTGCCTTGAACATGCTCTTCAAAAGCCTTTTTAATTACCTCCTGAATATCCGATTTCCCACTTTTAGAAGAGTTGGTTGATTTAGTGAGCTTTTTAACTTTCGATTTTAGCCGCTCGATTTCCTTATCTTTATCTATTAATTTGGCTTTTAAAGCGCTAATTTCAGCTTCAAGCTTCTCTTTATCAAGAGAGTCTTGGCGGCGTGTATCTGCGGTTTTGAATAAGTCAGTTTCACCATTAGGTGTATTGTAGTGAAACAGCAACTCTTCAATGAACTTTGCTTGGGTAAGTTTGTGAAATTTCACAAATTCAGAGAATTGCTTTTTAACTTCACCATCTAGTTGAATTGATAAAGACTGAGTTTTTCTACTTTTTCGACTCTGTTCCTGATCCCATGCATTTCGTAATTTGGTTAGTTGAGCTGATCTTTCGTACTTATCAGGCCAATATGATTCAACATTTTCTTTAAATGCCTGGCAGAACAACTTAGCGCTTAAATACCTTTTACTTAATTTCTGATTAATTGCCGGATAATTTCTTCTTACATAAGCCACCAGCCATTTTGAATGCTTTGAAGATGACGGCGTTAGCCATGCGATTGAAGACATAATTAAGCCTAATTTAAGGTTTTAGTAAATGAACTATAACTTAATACTGGCATAATTTTAATAAATATGACAGTGTCAGTATGACATGTTAATTAATGCACTAAATACACCCTGTATTTGAGGTTGATTTGATAGATAAAGTAGTAAGTCTGTTAAGGCTAAAAGGTGAATACTTAACTCCAGAGATAAAGTTTTTTATCGTTGCTTTATGTCATTACTCTGCTCGTAAAGAGAAAGGCGTAATAGTTGATACAGAAAAAGTTTTAGCAAATGATTTAGGAGTTTCTCTAAGCACAATGAAGCAAGGTATTCGCTATCTTGAAGCACAAGATTTTCTGCTGTGCGATAAAACAGAAGCTGCAGTTGTTAAGCTTGAATTTACAGATGCCTTTTTTACATATGCCACCAAGGTTAGTAGCAATGTTGAGGTTGAAAATATAGTTGGCCAAAGAATTGATAACATACTGAGTTCTGAGATATTTAAAAGCTTATCAAAACGCGTAGCGGCAAAGCTTTTCTTGTTAACTCTATTAGCTCACTCTGACGAATATGGGATTGTTCGCAACTTATCTATTAAAGATCTTCAGGAATTAATGGGTAGGTTTTCAAAGGACCGACATAGGTCGCAGTTAGAACTATTAAAAAGAGCCGGTTATATCTTAGGGTACAGCCCAGGAATGTCAGGTGGTCCTATCCTAGGCAAGCAAAAGAGTGAATATTTGATTAAAACAACCCATAAGGCTATGCAGTCTAGCTCTTCAACAAAAACTCATTCACGGTTAGTTATAAAAAATAAAAGTGATAGTGATTTCATTGCTATTCGTTTATCCAATTTAATAGATGATATTCAAAAAATAGATGTGCATCATGAGGGAACAACAAAAAAAATAAATAACTTACTCCAAGATTTGTCATTAGACGGTATAAATGAAATTGAAAAAGTCGGCAATGCTTTTTCTGGTGAAGTTAGAGGCTTCCAAATCCAGCGATTTATTTTCACCTTGGCGCTTTATCACTTAAACAAACATGACTGGCAATTACCTGATGTTGATCAAGTGCGTAATTCTCTAGATTTTGAAGAGCTATTTTCAGAAAAGTTTTTAAGGGAGACTCTCAGAGTTTTAATTGGTGATAAAGAGAAGATCAGCCAAAAGCCTCTTAAAGAGCAAGTTACTCATTATGAGAAATTAAAACAGTATATGGATCAATTAATGAAAAATGCTCCTGATACAATAGCGACTACCAACACTAATGCTCAATGCATTACCGCTATAAATACCTTAATCGCCCATTGCGTAGTCTTTACTAGTAAGTATATTGTTAAGCTCTTGAGTGAAAAAGTTTATCTGTCTAATGCGACTGGTATTGCTGTATTTAGTTATGGTGAAGATATTATGCTGTATTTTCACTAGATATCGCCAAAAAAGCTTTTTATACAATAATATGCATTTCAAAATTGGTTATATTAAAAAGATCACGGCGATGGAGTAGCTTCTCGATTGAAAAACGAAAAATTTGTAGATGATGTTTTAAGAAAAGTCGGAAGGAACGTTGTTCTGTTTCAACAACTTGAAAGGCTGCTTAAGTTTGTTGTTGCTAATGGAAACTTAGCTGGCTTTTCAAGTGAGATCAAAACACTAAAACAAGACCAAGTAAACAAAGTTCATAAGCAAACTTTGGGGACCCTGGTTGGGCAATATGTTGAAAACTCAAATCCTGACTCAAATGCACAATCATCTGAACCAGAAGATTTATATGAAGCATATATATCATTCAGTTTCAGAATTGAGTGTGATGAAGATTATTATAAAAGCCAAAAAGAAACTCTTGCTCAATTAGTCTGTGATCGAAATGACCTTATTCATCACCTATTGCCTCGCTTTGATATGAATTCTGCTGAAAGTTGCGAAGCACTAGGCCAAGAACTTGATGATCAGGCGGAAACGATTAGGCGAGAGATTAACAATGTACAATCCATTGCTAAGGCTTTGCATAAAGGCCGTGAGGAATTAGGTTCTTACTTACAATCTGAGCAAGGCAGAAAAGAGCTTGAGCTATCGTTTATAAGGCAAAGTCGTTTAGTACTGATGCTTGGTGATATTGCTACCCAGATGAGCCGAGAAGATGGATGGGCTCTAATAAGCACCGCTGGAAATATCGTTAAACAACATGCCCCAGAAGAGCTGGAGGGTATAAAAGAAAAATATGGCTATAACTCATTAATGAAACTAATCCAGGCAAGTGAGTTATTTGACCTTTATGAAGAGGTTACTCCGAAAGGAGGACGTAGAATTTTATATAGGTTAAAAGCTGGTGGGGAGATTTCATCGATTTAAAGGCATTTTTTAAGTAGTCTTTTTGATGTATTACGGTGAAAAGACAGCTTCAGACTGCTAATTATACTAGAGGCCTTGATATATCTGGCTTCGTAAGGGCTCATTATATCAATAAAGGACCTTCCACACCGACGGGCATTTAATTGTACTCAATTATCATTTTTACTTTAGAATATTAGCCATAATCAAACAAGCGTCTTATCATCAATCTCATGCAGTTACTCTACTCAACAAGCAAAGCTCTGGATAAGTGGTTAAAAGCCGAACTGCCTACCTTAGAGGGAACTCAGAAGGGGCGAAATACCATAGTATCTGATGCCAATACATTTAGTTGGCAACTACATCTTATTGATAATAGCTACAGGTCATCTCACAAAACCGTTATAGCAACAGAAGCACATAGCCGCTTTACCTGCTTTCTTCCCGTATACGCTCCACTGAGCCTGGCTGAATTGCATCAACAGTTATCAATGCAATGGCAACAGTTATTAGTCGAAATGATAAGAGCCAATCAACTCCTACCCAATAGTGATGCGGTTTTATTACTAAGTCAGTTAGATGAGCTGCAATTTGATATTCGCTGGGCTAAGAATACTGATTTAAGCATAAATGGTCATATTACCGATGCCGCCTTATGGGTAACGCAAACACTAGAAGAGCAAAGGTTAGGTGCTATGCCATTAGCACTAGCAGATGATTTAGCTATATACCTTAATGGGCAAGTTAAACGTATCAAACAACGTAAAGAAAAATTTATCCCTTTAGATAGGCTCTTTGAGTATTGCCAAAACATGACTCAACATGATGGCGGTATAACGCCTGAGATTAAGTCAAACGATGCTTTACCTGCAAATATTCTAAAGTTTAGTGATTATAAAAAATAACTTATGAATATTATTTCCTATCCATAGTTTATTGAATTTAGCTTTGTTATTTAATTAGTCTTTACAGGGTAGACTTTAAGAGTCTACCGAATGGTTTATTGTTAATATTTAAAAAAGAAATAATGATGGTTTCATTGCATGAAACGCTATTAAAGACTTTTCACCCCCAAACCCCCATTAAGACATCATGAGCAGTTTTCATATAATAGGAAAAAAATGTAAAAAGTTAGGAGGGGCAACACCTTCTAACCAGCAAGGTTGATACTTCTTTTGCTATTAATGATTTAGCACACAAGTAAATCGAACTTTGTATTTGTTATCAGAGTAATCTGCAATCAGTAAAACCATTTAAACACGGCAATTTAATTTTCTTCACAATAGTTATGACCTGAACTCAAAAACAACTAACTGTCTGATTGTTAATATATAACACTTCTCTTAAATATTACCCAAAGGTTACTTCTAATGATAATTAATCAATAGGAGTCAATCATGACTAAATACTCAAACAATCGCAATCTAACTATTCACGATGAACCTAAGTTTAATAACTGGGATGTACTAGCCAATTACCAGTTATGCCAAGAGTATCTTGGTAAAATACAAAACGTATTAAATAACTCATTACAACAATACCCTAGAACCTTTGTGGTCCGAGTCGATTTGCACTTACCTAAAGTTATGTCCTGTCCTGATTACCCTTCAGGTTTTAGCACTGAAGCTATTACTCGATTTATTGAATCGTTAAAATCTCAACTTAAAGCACATCAAGAACGAAGCAGGCGTGAGCACAAGCGAGTTCATCCTAATACTCTGCGTTTCATCTGGGCTAAAGAGCAATGCGAATCAGTGATGCCTCATTACCATTTAGCGCTATTGCTAAATAATGATGCTTACTACACATTAGGTGACTACAAAACTGTTCAAGACAACCTAGCCGGTAGGATATATACAGCATGGGCAAGGGCCTTAAATATTGAACCAGTAAAGGCAATAGGCCTGGTGCATTTTCCTGAACGTAACCCTACATATCATTTGAATGCTAATTCATGTGATTTTGCAGATAGTTTCAACAGTATTTTCATTCGTGTCAGCTATTTAGCTAAGTTTCATACGAAGCATTTTGGTGATAGAACAAAAAATTTTTCATGTAGTTGGCGATGACTAATTAAGAGAGGGTTACCCCTCTCTTATGCTGACTTGATATTTAGTTGATTTATTGACTGATATACAGCTTATCTGATGTTCTTGTAATCGCAGTGTATAGCCAACGATAATCCTTAGTTATTTTACCATGGTGATAAGCATCAACAAAAACATGTTGCCACTCGCTACCCTGAGCCTTATGGCAGGTAATAGCATAACCAAACTTGAGATGAAGAAAATTTAAATAAGGGTCATCCTTTTTTAATTCTTGGTAATCATCACCTTGCGGCTTGTAATAAGTGAAAAATCGTTCGTTAAAATCTGCACGTAAAGCTTGATATAAAACCCCCTCTAACCTAGGGGTTGGCTCATACATCAAATTTAACAGGACTTTATGCTCAAGAATAAAAGGTTGTCCGTAGTCATCTCTAAACTCGATTGACAAGTCCACAAATTGCAATTCGATTGGCGTGACCAAAATCCCACCAGGTAATTTCTCTTGAACGTTAATGCTCCTGCATTCAACTGCAGACAGAACTTTAATTACGCGACCAAATTCACCATTAGATATAAATGTATCCCCAGCATAGTAGTTGTTTGTACACATTACCTTTTCATTTACCTGAACAGGAGCCCTAGGAAAAAACAACCTAGCCCTAATATCACATACATAGTCATAAACCTTCTTGTTAGTTCGAGCGATAATTGTCAGGTTATCAGTGTTCTCAACCTTTCCGTCACAAAGGTCAAAATATTTATCAATAAAACTAACGCTTGGTAGGCGGCACACGTCTTGGGAAGAAACATCAAATTCAAAGTCAATATAGTCCTCAAACTCCATAGCATCTCGCAAAGTTTGAGCATTTTTCATTACGCCTGATTCAGATTTTTGTCTGACAACTTGTGTTAGTTCAAACGACCGACATGCAAGTCTATAAACGCAATTGAGAACATTTTCACTAAGTGCTGGAGAATAAAAATTTCTAACAGGAGGTAGCTGCGCGTTATCGCCTATAAAAATGACTTTTCTTTGAGGGTTCTTTTTAAAGTCAATATACTGTAGCAAATCTTGCAATAAGTACCCTGAACCAAATTTTCCTATATGAGAAGCGCTAAACTTATCTGAAATCATTGATGACTCATCGACAATATAGATGGTATCAGGCTCATCACTGTTGGCGTTAAGGTAAGAGAAACTATCAGGCTTCCTCTCAAGGTATTCATCGATTGGTTCCTCGTCTTTTTCATAGAATTTGTAGATAATCCTATGAATGGTTGTAGCTTTGAATTTAGTCTTATTAGCAATTACTTTTGCCGCCTTACCTGTTGGGGCAATAATCACAAACTCCTTACCCAGCCAACTTAAGTATCGTGTAACTCCTGCCATAATGTAAGACTTTCCTGTCCCTGCATAACCTTTCAATAAAAAAACGGGCGCATAACGGGCCTCCAAGAAAGACTCCAACTCCGTAAGTAATTCCTGTTGGTCATTGGTTAGTTCCTGACCATTAAAGTGATTTAAAATTGACATGCAATTCTCCTGGTTAATTCAATCAGAAAAATTGTGTATTAATTAATTTTTGGATTAATCAGCGGTTTACTCGCCGTTAAAAGGCCCGTGGATATTTAAAAAAAATAGAGGCCGAAGCCCCTAGATTTCAAGCTCAACAAAGTCAGTATCTATAACTTCCTGGTCGATGCCTATATAACGCAATGTTACGCCTTCAGAGCTATGCCTGAGCATTTTCATGACTCGGGCAATATCATTAGTTTTCTTGTATAAATGAAAACCACGTGACTTGCGCATGGAATGGGTACCTAACCTAATGCCTAACTCTTCACCCACTAGCATAAAGGCTTTAGTAACAGACCTCCTATTCAGTGGTTTAGGCTTGCGGTTGATAGATTGCCGGTTTCGATAGGATTGAAATAAATAGATGTGGTTGCGGTGCTTCAACTGAATGTTGTTAATTAAAAGCTGCGCTTTGTCATTTAACTTTATTTCAGCTCGCTTGCCAGTTTTCCCCTCGAAGATGATTAAACGGCCATCTCTGATATCAGTAAATTTAATTGATAATAAATCTGATATCCGTAATGCCAAGTTAAGGCCAATGTTCCAAATATCTGCCATCTGTTTTGAACATCGTATTTCAAGCAAGTGGCTTATAAGGCGAACCTTGTCCAGGTCCTTTATTGCTTCAACTTCTGCCATAATGTTAACTCCTCACATAAAAACGCCAGCATCATTTAAAGTAATAATGCTGGCGCTATAGGTTGCTTAATCAAAGCTCACGCTTACCTGGTAACAATCATTGATGTAGTACTCAATAAAATTGTTAACAAACAGGGTAAGTAGTTCTTTGGCATTTCTGTTTTGCAGCCAGCCAATAAACAAATTGAACACTTGCTTACTAATAAAACAGACATCAATTTCTTTAACCAGCTCGGGGAAAGGTCCTCCCTGGTAAGAAAAGTCTGTTATATAAACGAGTTGCCATAACTCATTTTGTTTCTCCATACGTATTTCAACCGGATGATATCCACCAGCATCAGCAGAGTAATCGGGGTCCCGAAAGTTAAGTGTAATGGCAGTAAAGGCATTGTTCGGTACTGAAGTGCCAGCAAGTGATTGGTTAATCAGTTGATATAATTTTGCAGGTACAGGAAAACCCTGCACTTCATTAAAGTTCAGTTTCATGGTGTTGATCTCTTAAGTTGTATGCCAGGGTTCGTCCGGCATTAAAGAATTAATTTGAGGAAGTAAAAAGACTAAAGCAGTCCGCGTTCGGCAAATGACGTTGCACCATTACCAACAACAATGTGATCAAGCACCTGAACATCAATTAAGGCTAAGGCATCTTTTAATCGTTTAGTTATGGCAATGTCAGCTTGTGAAGGCTCTAGCTCACCAGATGGATGGTTATGCGCAAAGATCACTGCGGCACCATTTTGATGTAAGACTTCTTTCACTACTTCTCGCGGGTATACGCTGGCAGCGTTAATGGTGCCAAAGAATAGCTCCTTGTACTCAATCAACTTGTGCTGACTATTAAGCACCAAAATCGCGAATACCTCCTTTTCATATCTACCCAGTTTAAACTGTAAAAAGTCGAGTGTTGCTTGGCTACTAGTAAACGCTTCGCCAGACATATACTTGCTCTGCAATATCTCAGCAGCTTTTTCCAGTACCTGTTCAGCTGTCATGGGCTCTTCGGTGATGTATTTAATTGATAGGTCATTAGGCATAACACACTCCTTTAATGATTCGTTGGTCTATGCCTTTTAGTAATATGTGTTTGATTATTTTTGGAATCGATAAATTGGCCTTGCAGACCTAGAGTAAACACATCAGGACGTCCACGAACAAAAATTACATAACATGCTCTTTTGATGAGTGAGTACAACTCGCAAAAATTCAAATGAGGATAATGCAATGCAAACAAGATTAATTAGATTAAAAGAAGTCATGACGCTAACAGGCTTAAGCCGTTCAGGAATTTATAAATACATCAGTGAAGATAGATTTCCAGAAAATGTCAGCCTTGGCGGTCGAGCTGTAGCTTGGGTAGAAAGCGAAATTCAGCAGTGGATTGACAATGTTATCGGTCGTCGTGATGACAATCGATTAACAGGCTACGACATGGAGACTGAGCTATGATTTTTTCAGATAAATATAGCGGTAATAAAAATGAATTAGTAAAAAATGATAAGTATAAAGAATTCAGCTTAATTCAGAGTGAAGTTGAATATACAACGCGTTCACTAGGATTAATTTATGATATGTATTGCAGATGGCTTAACACTAATCACGGGATTTATTTGGTAAAGGCTAATCTGTCTATTCCTGATGATTCTGATGAATGTAGCGAGTCAGTAATAGACTACTTATTCCATATGGTTCAAGGAAACATCAAACATCGAAATGTACGTTCTGACAATTCGATAGGTTTGATATGGAAAACTTATCGCAAGGATTCTTCAACAATTCATGAAGGGTACTTTTTGATATCAATGACTGAGGCTGAATATGATAAGCCACGAGATAAGAAGATGTCCTTATTTTCATTGGATGTTTTTAACTCTGTTGGAGATACCATGTCTCAACTTAAAGCGAAATTTGATAAAGAGTTTGATAAGGAACCTGATAAAAAAATAGGACTGTATTTTGAGTTCTTATTTAACAATAACGGGAAAGGTGGCTTGTTTTATGATTCAAGCTTTGAAGTACATGAACAAGGCTTTGCTACGCTTTGTGAAATAGCTCAACTTTCAATAGATAAACCAGATACCGAGTTTCCTCTATTGAGAACTAGGTATGGCTATAGCCCAGTTCACTGGCATTTTGGTAATGATTCTCTTGAACCATTTGTCGCTCAAACTCAACGAGCTAAACCATTCTTAGATAGTGACTGGGGAGAGTACAAGGTTAACAGTCAACAACGTTGGTGAGATTAGTAACGCCAGGGATAAACCTGGCGTTATTCTATTAAGTAAAACATATCACATAGACATCTACGAACAAAAAATACGCAACTCGCTTCTCTATTGAAAAGGCAACAAAGCCGAAAACAACCAATAGGAAATTAACATGGCGAGTGAATACATCAGATTACCAGAAGTTTTATATCTAACAGGGTTAAAACGAACCAGCATATATAAGCTAATGAAAAATAATGCCTTCCCCCAGGCAACTTCGTTTGGGGCAAGACGTATTGCATGGAAGCGTAGTGATATCCAAAACTGGATTGAGAGCAAAATCCAAGCGAGGAAATCATAATGAGCAGCAAAAAAAGTGCAGTGGCAAAGCGTTTAGAGCGGGGGTATTACAAAAGCTACTCAGTTGATATCGATTCGGGGGAGCTGTCTATCCCCCTGTTACAAAAGTTAACCGCAGGCTTTGAGAATTCCATCCGACGATTCCCAAATTGTTATGTATTCAGGTTCAAGTTAAGAGTGCCTAAAGCCTATCAACAAGATGCTAATAAAAAATTAAACAAATGGTTTTATTATTTAGCTAAAAAAATCCCAGTATCTGAGGCGATGAATATGATTTGGGCAAAAGATATGTCTGATGACGGCTCAGTATTTTATCATATAGCGCTCTTTTTTAGGGCACCAAGAAATGCAACTGAACAGGTGGCACTTAACGCAAAAGCGTTTTTTACAAAGACAATAAAAGCAACATGGCCACATATTTTATTTATCAGCGACTCTAATGCTGATTCGTTGTGTTCATTTACAAGCGCAACCATAATTCCACTAAACCCTAGCAAGAAGTCTTACAACCAAGACGCACGTTACTGCTTCTTCATTTTAAGCAAGCTAGCAAGAAAGTCTCGCTACCCTACTAACAATCTTGACGATGTATTTGGCATTAAGTACAGCAGAAATCCGAATAAACGAAGGAGCCAAAGTTAAAAAAACGACGCTTATCAGCCATACAGTGAATTACATTAAGGACCTGTATGGCTCATTCTCACATCAACTCAATAGACATTGGCATTTTGACCATGAACAAGAAATACATTTCTCTAGTGCGAGACCCGCTGAAATTGAAAAGTAAATGGCAACCCCCACCAGCTGTATTCAAACAACTTAACGACGAATTTATGCTTCATCTAAGATGAGGCATAAATTCCCAGCATGGTGTATGTAATGGGGCCAGATGCAGAGCCAAGTATACGAATAGTTAGTAGAGCTGACTTAAAAGGCTAGAAGCTACGCAGTAAATATCGCATCAATATTACTGCGTTAAAACAGATAAACATACTCATTGCTGAACAAATTAAAGTAATGTAAAGTGCAGTACATTTGCGGGCTTTATTGGAGAGTTAAATGGCTACCACAAAAACTGCGACGCTGACTATTCGAGTCGAACCATGTTTGAAGGAAGCGTTACGTGCAGCAGCTCAATCTGAGCACCGTTCTATTGCGAATATGGTAGAAGTGATGATACGTGAGCATTGTGAAAAAAATAATATAGCCATAGAAACCCCAACAAAATCAGATCAACATAGGGAGCAGTAATAATGATCAAAACGGTTAAACAAGCATGTCGTTTTAATCCTGTAATTCAGGACTACAGAATGAGCCAAGGAATAGAGAACTTGGCTGACCTCATCACCGACGCAGGTGACGGAGGAGATTTCTTTTCAAGAAACTTTGTCACACACGGTATGGAGCAGCTATTCCGTGAAGGCATGCTAAGGTTATCTGGTAAATCTGATCAAGCTGTTTTCGAACTAACCCAAGCAATGGGTGGTGGTAAAACCCACATGATGATCGCCTTAGGATTGCTCGCAAAGCATGCTCACTTGCGACCTAGTGTTTTACCAGCAGACCTCAATAACCGCTTAGATTTTGGTAATGCACGCATTGCTGCTTTCAATGGTCGAAATAATCCTGATAATTATATCTGGGGTGAAATAGCCACTCAGTTAGGTGCAGCAGATGAGATAAAAGACTATTGGGTAAATGGTCCAAAATCAGTTGATCAACAAAAATGGAAAGACATTATTGGTGATACACCAACGCTAATAATGATCGACGAATTACCGCCATATTTAGACAATGCAAGCACCCAAGTTTACGGTTCAGGCACATTAGCTAATATGGTTGTTTACAGTTTAAGCGCATTAATGAGTGCGGCACTAGAATTACCAAACTGTTGTATCGTTATTGCTAATTTAACTGGCAGCTATAAGGCACAAACCAAAGCATTAGCTGATTCAATCTCGAATCTTCAGCAAGAAACTCGCCGTCAATCAATGACCATTACCCCAGTGCAATTATCAGGTAATGAGATTTATGAAATTCTGAAAAAGCGATTAGTTGATGAGATGCCTGATGAGTCCGTCATTAATGAGATAGCCGAAGAATATGCTCAGCAAATTAAAAAAGCAGAGGATGGCGGCTACATCATTGCATCCAGTATTGAGCAAATTGCTGAACAAATTCGTGAAACGTATCCATTCCACCCATCTTTTAAACACTTAGTTGCGTTATTCAAAGAAAACGAAGGGTTCCGTCAAACTCGTGGTTTGATGCAATTCACTGCCCGTTTACTTAAAAGCGTTGATCAAAGAACAACAGATGATGTCTTCTTAATAGGCACTCAGCACCTTGATTTGAATGATGAACAAGTCAAAGACGAGATAGAACGGATTTCACCTAAGCTAGTCCCAGCGGTTACTCGTGACATTGCTGATAAAGGCGATGCTATAGCAGAGGCAATCGATGCTGAACAAAGTAATGATGCTGCAACTCAGCTAATGACGTTATTACTTGCATCTTCGTTATCTAGAGCAGTAGGTGGTCGTATTGGTTTATCTGAAAGTGAAATTATTGAGTTCTTGGCTGCCCCTAATAGAAAAGCCGATGAATTTTTAGATGCGATAAAAAACCTGCGTGAACATGCATGGTACCTACACCGTGAAGATCAACGTTTTTTCATTAAAGAAACAGAGAACTTATCTCGCCAGATTGAACGTAACGCTAAAGAAATTCCTCAGCCGAAAATAGATACCGCTTTAATTAATCGCTTAAAAGGGATATTGCAGCCAAACAAGCGTAATGCTTATCAAGAAGTGCAAATATTGCCACGTATGGATGAGTTAAAATTAACTGGACCACGTGTATTGATCGTTATAAAGCCTGATGGAAAAGTACCACCTAGCGAACTGATAAATTTTTTCGAGTTCCAACAAGAAAAAAACAACCTGTTAGTACTAACAGGACAAGATAGTATCATGGCGGAAGCAGTTGAAGAGCGCTTGCGTGAACTTTATGCTATCGAGAAAATCAATGACCGTTTAAAAGCTGGCGATACCTTGTACGAAGAGGCGCGAGACAGGCTTGAAGAGGCTGAAGGTCGTTTTACTAAGGCGCTATCAGCTGCATACAACACCATTTTATTCCCAGGCATAGACGAAATAGACGGTTCAGAGCGCTTGCTAAAAGTCACTATCGATAATGGCTTGAAAGTAGGTGAAGGCGAGCAATCAGCTGAAGCGCAGATTGAAAAATTGATGGCAGATCCTCGCGCAAATTATAAATTAGCCACCGATCTAAAAGACAAATTTAGTGAATTCTTTGCCTTGGCAGAATATGAATTATGGCCATCGGGTGCAAACAACCGACGTACTCCGTGGAAAGATGTTGTAAGTAAAGCCAAGTGTAATCCTAGTTGGCCGTGGATGCCAGGTAGTAGTGGCATGGATACGCTTAAAACCGAAGCATTAAAACAAGGTCGCTGGCGCTTGGGCGAAGATGGCTATATTGAAAAAGGCCCATTCCCTAAAGAAAAAACCAGCGTTAATGTTTCTTTGCTTAGCACAAACCCAGAAACTGGAGAATCACATCTGAGTCTAACACCGCGCAATGCTGGTGAAAGCCCTGTAATTTATTATTCAACCAAACCTGAAGTAACAGAAGCTGACGCACAAGTCGAAGATTTAGAAAGTTTCAGCTCAACGCAAGGCACATTGTATTTTTCAGTAAAAGACCCAAGTGGCAAATATGAAGTAGGTCCTATAACACGTTGGTTGGCTGATTTAAAAATTCGCCATCAAGTAGAGCCGCTAGCAGACAAACGTAAGATCACCTTGCAATGCACCCCAAGTGCGCAAATGTTTTACACCTTAGATGGTTCAAATCCAAAAGACGGTAAAGCTTATGATGCGCCGTTTGAAATTGGCACTGACGCTGCCCGCTTGCTCGTTTATGCAAAATCAGGTGAAGCCAACAAAACAGCAGACTTTTCAATACCGCATAGTGGTGACAAAACTGTACAAGTAGATGATACCAAGCCTGCACGGTTAAACAGTACTAAACGAGTGCCGCTTGATAGCACAGACAAAGTATTTGGTGTGATCAATCGTTTTCGAGATCAAACGTCAACCAAATTTAAAGGCGTTAGAATAGAGATTGGAGAAGGCGAAAATACCGTAGGTATTCGATTTGGTGAACGTCAGGTTACTGCCGCCATGATAGAAAATACCATTAACAGTTTACGTGATGTACTTAAAGAAGCGGATGCTCAGGTTACTATCTCAGTTAAAGACGGTATTGAGTTTGAAAACGGTTTTGAAGCTAAAGAATTCGCAAAGTTAGTGGGTATTGAATTGAAACCTGGCGATGTCTCTCAAGATGAATAAGAAATTGAGGGTATACAACCAATAATGATGACACTAGTGAGGATAAAATAATGGCAAAGGCGAAAACATCCACAGAACAAGCAGCGGCTAAACACCCAACGCTGGGCTTTGGTGTGCCTGCATCGAGTGATCCTCATCACTTTAAGGTCATTATTCCTAAAGCCAATAGCGGAAAAATTGAAATTCGTGAACATCTTGGGTTACAAGCACAAAGCGAAGAATTGTCCGTAATTGATCGCGTTATTCTCGATCGTCCTTGTTGGTCGGCAATTCGTGCTGAAGTTCAGCGTGCTTTTAATGCACGCTTGAAAAGCTACGGCTTAAAAACCAGTTCTTGGCAAGTAGGTGAAAATGTTGTTGACCGCTTACTAGGCAAAGAGCTTTGTGTACTAGCTTGGGCAGTAGAGGGCATGGATATTGATAATATCCCTGTAGCAATACGAAACTGGTTAGCACTTCAACCTGAAGAGCGCTGGTGGCTATTTGGCATGACGGCCATGAGTACTGGAGGTATTGAAGATCGTGATGTCGGCTGGCGCATTGCTTTGCGTCATGCACTTGGTGATATTGTACAAACAGAGCAAGTAGAACGCAGCCAAACATCTAATACTACTGCTAGCGTTTTATTGAAATCAGCGGATACAGAGCCACAGCCATCGAATGATGAAAACACAGAGTTACCGACAACTAATGACGTAAAAGAATCGTCACCTGGTTATGAAGTTTCAGTGACTGAGAATGACACTGATTCATTGCTAGCTAATGAATCTACTCATCAAATATTATCCATAGAAAATGACTTGTTTTTGTTTGAAGCAAAGCAGGCTAAAGCCGCTGGACATCCGGTAGGTGAAATGAGTAAACCGGAATTTTTGGTGACAAAAGGCTCTACTGCCAATATTGCACAAGCTAAATCACTGCGTCCAGCCATTAGAGAGCTTCGTCAAAAGCTTGTAGATGATGGCGTGTTTGTAAAAGATGGCGATATATATTCATTTACCCGCGAATACCAATTTAAAAGTCCAAGTGCAGCGGCTTGCGTAATTGCCGGTAACCCACGTAGTGGTATGGATGCATGGCGAGACTTAAAAGGCCGCAGCCTTAAAGAACTTGGTTTTGGCAAGAAGTAATAACGAATATTTTGCTTTAAAGTAGAACGCTACTTCGAGGCCTAAAAACGATACCTAATACAATACAGAGCGATGCATTTCATCAGTTAATTTACTCATGTTCGCGCTGTTTGGAGATGAAGATTACATGACACAATTAACACCTTTCGCACTAAAAGATGCGCCAGCACTGATCGAAGCTGTGTTTCCAGCACAAAAAGTATCTTTTGAAGCACAAAAAGAAAGAAAAGCTAATCTAGGGCAAACGCTAACAGGTTTAGGATCTTACTGGAAAGGTCGTAAGCCTTTGATTTTAGTAAGAGCAGTTGTGCTTGGTAGTCTTTTACCTCAAACAGATAACACAGAAAAAGATTTAGAAATATTTGAATTACTGATGGCTTTTGATGCCCAAAGCCTTGCTAAGCGTGCTCTTATTCAGAATTTAATAAAGCCGAAAGATATCGCCGAAAAAATAAATCTACATAATCCATGGGACTATTTCTCTCATAACATCAAAATTGATGATGAACGGTTTACTGAAATTGACGCATTAACCTTGCCATTAAATCCTGATTCCTTAGGATTAAAACTAAGATGGCGCCGCGACATTGAAGAAAAAGACAAGTTGACTTTGTTTGCATTATTTCTTGGTCAAATCGAAGGCTACGAAGAAAAATCCTTGCTATGTAAGCGCCCTGAAGAAGTCGAACAAGACTGGTTGTATAAGCACATTTGGCCAACGATAAATAAACATTACGCAGGTTACGGAGTTAATGCATACTCTCATCAAGAGCTCATTGCGCAACTTGGCATTTTGAAATACGGGCGTAGACCAAAAGTCGCAGATACATTTAGTGGCGGTGGCTCAATACCATTCGAAGCGGCAAGAATTGGCTGTGATGTATACGCATCTGATTTAAACCCCATTGCGCTTATGCTGACATGGGGGTCATTAAATGTTATTGGAGCTTCATCAGAAAAATATAACTTAATTGAGAAAGCACAAAAAGATCTGGCTGAAATAACACAAAAAGAAATATTAGACCTGGGAGTGGAAGTTGATTCATTAGGAAACCGAGCAAAAGCATATATATATTGTTTAGAAACAAGGTGTCCGGAGACCGGGTGGTTGATTCCTCTTTCACCAAGCTGGATCGTTTCAAAGAATAGAAAGATAGTGGCAATTCTTGAGCCAAATTTTATAGAGAAGCGTTTCGATATATCTATTAAAACTGTGAAATCTGAAAAAGAACTCGTTGCTGCAGATGTTCCGACAATTCAAGATGGTTCAATGGTCTATGAGTTAAATGGTAAAACTTACAAAACGCCTATCAAAACACTTAGAGGAGATTACAAAGACTCCAATGGAGAAACAAAAAATCATTTGAGATTGTGGGAAAAGTCTGACTTTAAACCAACTGTTGATGATGTTTTTCAAGAACGACTATACGCTATTCATTGGATAAAAGCTGAAACTGTAGACAGTCCTCGACAGGAAACTTTTTTTACTGATGTACGAGAAGATGATATAGCTAGAGAGAAACTGGTTGAAAATATTGTTCGGGAAAATTTAGAAGAATGGCAGGCGCTCGGTCTAGTTCCCGACATGGCTATTGAACATGGTTATAACACTAGTCAACCAATTAGAGAGCGTGGCTGGTCACATTGGCACCACCTTTATACACCGAGACATTTATTAATTAATGCTATTTTACGAAAGAATATCAAAATAGAAAGTGAGTACTTTGATATTCTTTTGTGTCGTATTTTAAATGTTGAGTCAAAATTATCGCGTTGGTCACCAGCAATTGGGCACGACTTGGCTTTAGATGTATTTTATAACATGGCTCTAAATAGCTTTTATAATTTTGGATGCCGAGCATCTATATCTGCTTTTCGTGATCTATACGAATCACCAATTGCTAAAAACTTGGATTTAAAGAATGCTCGAAAAGTAATGTGCCATGCTGCTGATCAGTTGCTTGAGCATAATGATATATACGTATCAGACCCGCCTTATGCAGACGCAGTAAATTATCATGAAATAACAGAGTATTTCATTTCTTGGCTTCGTAAGAAGCATTCACCATCATTTAATGAATGGACATGGGACTCAAGAAGAGCTCTCGCTATTAAAGGCTCAGGAGATGATTTCCGAAAAGGCATGGTCAGTGCCTATAAAGCTATGGCTGATCACATGCCAGATAACGGTATGCAATGCGTGATGTTCACCCATCAAGATACCAGTGTTTGGTCTGACATGATCGGTATTTTCTGGGCTGCGGGTTTACAAGTGGTCGGTGCTTGGTATATCGCTACAGAAACCAGCACTGAATTGAAAAAAGGTGGCTACGTACAAGGCACGGTTATTTTAATGTTACGTAAACGCCCAGCTGGCGAGAAATCTGGATTTAGGCATCGTTTATTACCAGCCGTGCGTGCTGAAGTTAAACATCAAATTGAAAATATGATGCACCTGAATGACGAGATAAAAGACAAAATGGGTGAGCCGGTATTTAACGATTCCGACTTACAAATGGCCGGTTATGCTGCTGCTTTAAAAGTATTAACGGCATATACCCATATTGGTGGTGAAGATGTAACAGCATTTGCGTTGAAACCTCGCACTAAAGGCGAAGTGACCGTTGTTGATGAAATTGTGCAACAAGCGGCTGAAGCCGCCAATAGCATATTGGTGCCAGAAGGTTTAACTAAAGATACCTGGCAAAAACTCAGTGGTATTCAGCGTTTTTACTTGCGCATGATGGATATTGAAACAACTGGCGCCGCTAAGTTAGATAATTATCAAAACTTTGCCAAAGCGTTTCGGGTGGAAGACTACTCAAGAGTAATGGGTAGTATGGCGGCCAATAAAGCGCAGCTAAAACGCATTCCTGAGTTTGCTTCGCGAGACCTGACTGAAAGTAACGAAATCGGTTCAACTTGGCTTGGGCATTTGATTATTGGTTTACAGCAATTATTAGCAGAAGTTGACCCACAAGTGGTGATTAGTCAATTCCAAGCAGATCTCCCAGATTTTATGGAGATACGCGTATTATTGCTTGATGTACTGACCTTCATTGAAAACAAAGCACCAGAAAAGGCGACCCGTGATGCCGCTGAAGTATTAGGTGCACGTTTACGTAATATGCGGGCAATAGGGAACTAGGAATTGAATGTTAAATTCAAGTAATTAAAAATCCATGGAATAAGGTTAAGTAAAACAATGACAATCAGACGGTTTTCTTCACGCACTCATAAGCTAGACAGTAGTTTTTTACTGGAGCATTTAAAAGGTGCCCGCAGCTATAAACGCATAGCGGGCTACTTTACTAGCTCGTTATTTGAAGTTGCTCATGAGTTAATTGAGGCTATTCCTGAAGTCAAAATTGTCTGTAATGTCGATATTCACCCCGATGACCTCAAGGTTGCTCAATTACGCGAATCAAAAATGATTGGTCGCTGGAACGAGCAAGATATAGAAACTGAAGCATTGTTAAACCGTGATCGCTACAGAAGACTTGACAGCTTTCTGGCTAAACATGGTCAGGTCATTCGCGTTGCGCCAGATAGTATTTGTGGTTTTTTACACGGTAAAGCCGGTGTTATTGAATGCGCAGATGGGCGTAAGCTCGGCTTTATGGGCTCTATGAATGAAACCAGTAGTGGCTGGCAACGGCATTATGAAATTCTGTGGGAAGATGATTCGCCGGAAGGTGTCGCTTGGATAGAAGAGGAATTCGAGTTTTTATGGAATGCCGCTCGTCAACTGCCTGAGGCGGTTATTCGAGAAGTAAAACGCAGAGGATATCGGCGAGAAATTGATTTTGAAGACATTGACGATGATGATGTAGCGCCAGCGGCACTCATTGAGTCGCCACTGTACCGTCAAGGCTTTTCATTACAGCCATGGCAGCAGGGGTTTGTCAGTGAATGTATTCGACATTATCACAATCATGGCATTGTTCGATTATTGATAGCCGATGAAGTCGGCTTAGGTAAAACCCTATCAATGGGAACTGCTGCACTGAGCTTATGCTTACTTAGCGACAAAGAACACAAAAAAAGAAAGCCCGTTATTATTTTTTGCCCAGCCACCTTATGTGAGCAATGGCAGACTGAAATGATAGATAAATTGGGTATTCCTTGTGCTCGCTGGCACACACAAAAGAAAGCCTGGCTAGACCCTGAAGGCAGAATAATTTCACCATCCGGCCAACAGTTTATTGCCAAATGCCCATTGCGAATTGGTATCGTTTCAACTGGCTTAATGATGCAAAGTTCTCCTGAAAAGGAATATTTGCTCGGTATGCGTTTTGGTCTATCTATTTTAGATGAGGCCCACAAAGCCAGAAGTAAGCAAGGATTTGGCAAAGACGCAGGAGAACATAATAACTTGCTTGCCTTTATGCGAGACATTGCGGCTCGTTCTGATCATGTTCTTCTTGGTACGGCTACACCAATACAAACCCGCCCAGAAGACCTATGGGACCTTATGGGTATATTGCACCAAGGTAGTGGTAACTTTGTTCTAGGTAATGATTTTGCTAACTGGCATTGGCCCGAAAAAGTGTTACCGATACTTTCAGGTGAGCAGCGAGTAACTGAGCCTAGTTTTGCTTGGGAGTTATTACGCTCACCATTACCTGACGTTGATTCTTCAAACGAACAGCATTCTAGAAAATTATTTCGATCGATCAGAGAAGACCTAGATCTTTTGAATAACAAAAAGTGGGATATTAGAAATCCACTAACTGATTTATCAGATGACTCAAGGGACTACCTTGAAGATGAGTTAGAGCGAGATATAGCTGGCGCAAGTTTTTTTCAAAGAGAGAACCCCTTTATTCGTCATATCGTTTTACGTAAACGAGTCACACTGGAAGATGCAAAATTATTACCCCGCATTGGTGTAGACGTTCATCCTCAGAGGAGCTTGTCGAAAGACGAGCATACCTTCACAAGTTTATTCGAAGGGAAAGCACTTAGAACAAGCGAAGATTTTCAACAAGCTTATGCGGAAGCGCGTAATTTTGGTAAAGCACTAGCTCAAAGCGGAAAAGGCAGTGGCTTTATGAAAAACCTTATGGAGCAACGAATTTGTTCCAGTATTGTAGCGGGCCTTAATACCGCCAAAATGCTTTTAGAAGGAAGAACAGTCCAAGAAGAAAGCGATGAACAGCTAATTGAAATAAAAGTTGATAAAAACTCAGCTGAGATTGCCGTTCTTGAGCGTATGATCGCTCGTTTAGAAAAAATAAAAGTAGACCCTAAACTTGAAGCCATCATCCATTATCTTGAAAAAGAGCAGTGGCTTAAGCATGGAGTAATTATCTTTAGCCAATATTACGACACTGCTAGATGGGTGGCAGACTCATTAGCTGCTCGTTACCCTGATCAACCTGTGGGTTTATACGCAGGCGCTGGCCGCAGTAGACTTTACCAACAAGGTGATAGCGTGAATATTGAACGTGAAACCTTAAAGCGCATGGTTGCAGAGCATCAACTAGAAATTATGGTAGCTACTGACGCTGCCTGTGAAGGTTTGAACCTACAAACACTAGGCACGTTAATGAACATAGACCTGCCTTGGAACCCAACAAAGCTTGAACAAAGAATTGGTCGCATCAAGCGTTTTGGTCAAGTACGCGATAAAGTCGATATGCTTAATTTAGTCAATGAAAAAACCGTTGATGAGAAAGTTTACGATAAGCTATCTGAGCGTATGCAAGATCGCTACAACTTGTTTGGTTCACTTCCCGACACTATCAAAGATGAATGGATTGCAGATATAGAAACTATGGGCGAAAAAATGGATGAATATATCGACGCCCGAAAACAAGCTAATGGCTTTGACCTTCGTTACACCTCAACGATGGAACCTTCAGAAAAAGATTGGCGAGATTGTTCAGATGTTTTATCTCGTCGAGATTTTAGTGAGTTGATGACTTCTGGGTGGAGTGATACGAAATGAGTGTAATTAAAATGGTTACATATGATCAACTAATGCAACCACTGGTAAAAGCTCTAGTAAGTTTAGGCGGCTCAGCTAGTATTGACGAAATGTACGAAGAAGTTGTCGAGCTAGAAAACTTCGACGAAGAAACATTAGCCGTATTACACAATCCAGAAAAAAGTAGTCAAACAGAGGTAGGTTACAGATTAGCATGGGCTCGCACTTATCTAAAGAAAGCTGGCTACCTTGAAAACTCAGCTCGCGGTGTTTGGGCACTCACCGATAAAGCGAGAAATTCAGAACAAATCGATAGCCAAAAAATAGTTAACTATGTTCGCTCTTTAGATAAAAAGACAAAAAATGTATCTATAGACCCAACTGATCCGGCCACTACCATAGATGACTCTCCTGAAGAGACACTCGCTTGGCGAGAACGACTTCACCAAATATTGATAGAAGAAATGAGCCCAGATGCATTTGAGCGCCTCACACAAAGGTTATTACGTGAATCAGGCTTTGTTCATGTAGAAGTTACTGGTCGTACTGGTGACGGCGGAATAGATGGGAAAGGCATAGCTCGTATAAACGGTTTAATGAGTTTTCATATTGCATTTCAATGTAAAAAATATAAAGGGTCTGTCGGTTCACCAGAAATTAGAGACTTTCGCGGAGCAACTGTAGGAAGAGCGGATAGAGGATTGTTCATCACGACAGGTAGTTTCACAAAAGCAGCGATCGAAGAAGCAAATCGGGATGGAGCTTCTCCAATTGATCTCGTAGATGGTGATCAACTTGCTGATAAATTGAAAGATTTATCATTGGGAGTGAAAACTGAGTTAGTCGAAAAAGTATCTGTGGAACCAGATTGGTTTCTAAAAATTTAATAAATATTAGTCTGCAGTTAGTGGGATGTTTTATTGAAGATGTATAAGGGCAAGGGTAACTGCAGGGGAGACTTTGCAACCTTTTTTAGCCTCAAGAAGGTCCAGGATATGCTTGGTTCTTTTCAACTTATATCAACAGGCAACCATTGCTCGTAAAAGGGAAATAATAGAGTGATTAACGATATAAAATTCGAAGTCTTTTTCTCAGGGGAAGAAGTTACATCTGACTTAAAACCATTCCAAATAATTATTTGGCCAAGTAATTATAAATGGAATGATTTTCAGCATAAAACGCACTGTAAATACAAAGTTATAAATACAAATAAGGAAGTTTTAGATGGAGAGTTACTGTTAGGCCTGTTGGATTTTAAAAGTGAAAATAAGTTTGGTGGTTCAGGCTTAGGTAACTTAATGTCAGAAAGAAATTTACATCCTCAAGATCGTCTAAGTACTTCCGAATTGGGTAGTTTCTTTACAATGCTTACAAATATGCAGGAATATCGTAACTTGATTAAGTTCTGGGGGATCGAACAAGGTTGCGCATTTTTAAAAGCTATAAATGATATGGTAATGGAGCAATCTAAGACAAATTCTAGTGTCGGTGATTGGTTTAAACTTGCTGAACAATCTAAAGTTTTTAAACTATCTTTCATGAGAAACTCAGAGCCATTTTTTGCCTACCATAATGCAGAGAGTATCCTTAGAGGTTTAGATCTGGAAGATATTGACGGTATTTCTTCATCTCTAGATTTAGAATTTAAATTAGATGGATTTGCGAATAAGCATGAGATCAACTTTAGATTTCATACAGAGGGCCTACTTCCTAGCCGTATCAATGTCTTAATTGGTGAAAATGGATTGGGTAAAAGCCAAGCATTAAATCATATAGTCCGAGCGGCACTTCAGCAAAGGGAGTATAAAGACAATTTAATAGATCCTACAACGGATGATGGAAGACCCATGATTAGCAGGTTGCTGGCTATTGGTACTCCAGGTGAGACTAGGAATACGTACCCTGCTGATAATATAAAAAACCCTAAATTAGACTATAGAAGGCTAATACTTACAAGAAGTAGCAATAAAGGGGTAGGTAAAAACATATTACAATTAGCTAGAACAGATGAGTCAATCAGTGTACTCGATAGGTGGGATATTTTTATCAAGGCTATTTCAAGATGTATTGACGTAAATACTCTTTATATTGCTAAGAAAACTGATTCTAGAAGAGCGAATTCCGGTAGTGGTAAAAAGGACGATTACCTTCCGATTATAGACCTTAAAAATGGTTGGTCAGAGCAGCTTCAACTAGAGTACTGGGGTGAAATTGATTCATCAGCAGAACCCAGACAAAGGATCGGAGAAAATTATATACCTCTTAGTAGTGGACAGCTCTCTTTTTTCAAGTTTGCTTTATTAGCGTGTCTAAATATAGAAAATGGGTCCTTGGTACTTATAGATGAGCCTGAAACTCACTTACACCCAAATCTGATAGCTGATTTTGTTGAGTTACTTAATAAGATACTTTCGAGTACAGGCTCTTTTGCAATAGTAGCTACACACTCATCATATTTTGTTAGAGAGCTTTCTGCAGAACAAGTATTTGTATTTAAAACTCAAACTATTTCAGAAACATCAGACTATTTAATCAATATTGGTAACCCAAGGTTGGAAACATATGGTGCTAATATTGGGGCGATTTCTCATTTCGTTTTTGGTGATGTAATAGAGCCTAGGTTAGCTAAAAGAATTGTAAATAATGCAAAAAATAAAGGTTACACGATTGAACGATTGCTACAAGAGTGCTCTGATAAAGTATCAGTCAAAGTAGCATCTCAAATTGAATTAGAATGGAGTAAATAGTATGAAAAAGTTAACTCCATACGATATTGATGATCTTCAAATATTAAAAGACCTGAGTAAAAAGAATAGTTGTGCTAGCTCACCTTATTTAGCTCATGAATTTCTTATCATGAAGCAGCAGTATGAAACTTTTAATAGAAATAATGGTGTTCCTTGGCTTTGTTCAAGCGCTGGAATACAAGCTATTTTAGCTGAAAAGCTAGAATACCATTATGAGAAACAGAGTCCTAAAGTGACTTTCGAATTTATAAAAAAGATTCGAAAAGAGTTGTCCCCTAAAACGTGCCCTATGTGCGGAAGTATGGGGGTTTCTACAGTAGATCACTATTTACCTAGAGCGAACTTTCCAGAGTGGACAATATTTTCAAAAAACTTAGTGCCTGCCTGTGACTGCAACTCAAGAAGAAGTACCACAGTATGCGGTTCGCAGCCAAATGAAAGAGTTCTTCACCCATACTTTGATAATGCTTTAGAAAATAGACTAATGTCATGCCAAATTTTGGGTGACCTTCAATCACCAAACTTTGATATTATTGCATTAGCAGCTCCTAATGCTCATCCAGATATGGTTGAGTTTCACCTAAATGAAATAGTGCGTAAAAGCAATATTATTAATTGGCTGAAAGATACTTGGGATGGTATGCGCGCAGTACCCAGTGATGTTATTGAAAATATGGAAGATGATGAAGCAGTCACTAGCGCGCAGCTGATCGTAAAACTAAATAAGTTACTAGGTAAATATGATCGAAGATATAAGACTAAAAACAATTGGTCCTCTGTATTTATTCACGGAATTTTGCAAAATCAAAATGCTATTGATTGGATTGTAAATCAACAAAACGGAATTATTAACGGGACTATAGTAACAGGCTGACTTCAAGCAGTTCTATAGCTGAAAAGAAAGAGGACTGTGAACTGAAGCATAATTTGAATCAGTTTGCATCAGCTAGTAAATCCCATACCATTCAAGTAGCTATGAGTGGCAGGCTAGATTAATTTGACAATTCTCAGGACAATTTTGGCTAATGCTTCTTTACGTTCATCTAAATAATCATGCTTGTTATAAATACCCTCAACACCTTTAAGTTTATGGTTCAGGCACCGCTCGGCAACATGACCTGGTGTTCCTTGCTGGGCTAGCAATGTACGACAAGTACGGCGAAGATCATGAACGGTAAAATGAGGCATATCACCCATTAAGTTGGGTGGTTGCTTCTTTTTGCCGGCTTCATGGCCGAAAAGCTTTGTAATAGCCCTATTAAGGGTATCAGCGCCCATATGAGGCTTCTTGCTAGTTCTGCGGCTAGGAAACACATATTCAGACCCAAAGGCTCGTACTTTTAACTCTTCAAGCCAGTTTAGTACTTCAGGTGCTAACGGGACCGTAAAGCCAACATTGGTTTTACTTCTTTCAGCTGGTAGATTCCATATTTTATTTTTTAAATCAAACTCATCCCATTTAGCTTCACATTGTAGTGGTCAACTAATTTTGGCCACAGTTTTAGAATCTTGATATCTAACCTCAGATTCATTCGGCGCTAAACCAGCATTATAATGATGTGGTCTAACATTATTGTAATATCCGTTTATATAATCACTCACACTATATTTAGCGTCTCTAAAGTTTTCATATCCAACTTTTGGCATC
>Ga0209349_1000151_pt1 | contig 37532 bp, 54 predicted proteins | sample ETNvirnome_2_130_FD_184067 | JGI IMG/M metagenome (GOLD analysis project Ga0209349, IMG submission 184067) | Marine viral communities from the Pacific Ocean - ETNP_2_130 (SPAdes) (version 2) | ecosystem: Environmental > Aquatic > Marine > Oceanic | place: Pacific Ocean | collected 2013-06-22
TATTGAGGAGGACATCTATGAATTGCTGGAAAGTAAAAAGAAAGTATTTGATGATGTTATGCAGACTTCTAATTTGATTGATGTAAAGACAAAAGATTTAGGAAGTATCTACAAAGATTTATTAGAAAAATTGGCTATCAAATACCATAAAAAACCCAATAGAAAATAAATTTTTAAAAGGCTTCAAATTAGTATATAATAATTATTTGTTCATTCATTTTTAAGGAGGTAAACTCATGAATCAAAAGAAACTCTCCCGCAGGAATTGCTATGCTTTAAATATCGTCCGTAAAACCGCACGAATGTTTCTATATAAATTTCCCCATCAAAAGAAATTCAATCTTGAAGAGGATTTAATAATTATTGGCAAGGAAGTTTTAATTAAAGCTAGAAATAATTATGATCCCAATAAAAAGATTAAATTTAAGACCTACCTCATTAGAAGTTTACAAAATAAGTACGGATCGGAATTAAAAAAATCTTTTATAAAACATAAATATATTAAAAATTATTACCTCGATCCAACCGTAGAAATTAGTAAATCTGAACCTCATTTAGATTTAAACATACTCGATTCAATTAAAGATCTTAAAAAAAATCTTTCCATTGAAAGTTTAGAAATAGTTAATAAAATATTGAATGCCCCAAGGGAATTAATAAAATTAAATAGAATTCCAAATTATATCATGTGGGGTTACCTAAAAATTTCTAAACCTAAATTTTACCGTTTTAAAGATGAAGTAAAACAATTGATTAGATAATAGATTTGTTTTTCGTGACCAATCCATCCCAAAATCCGTATAATATTCTATAATGTTTCAAAATTATGGAATATTATCCAGGAGTGGGAATAGAAATAGAAAATAAATTAATTATTTTTTATATTAAATAGTCAATAGTAATGGATTAGTTTAGGGGAGGTATGCCCAAAAAAAGAATTAAAATTAAATCTAAAATGTATAAAAGATCATTCATACATTCTACTAAGGATGCTAAAGGAAAATTAAAAAAAGCATCCCCTACCAAATTAAAGAATCTTAAATCAATATCTGCTCATTATAAGGAATTAACATTGAAGGAATTGAATGTAAAACAACACACTTATAATCAGTGTTTTGATATTGTTAGAGATACCTACATTTACATTTTAAAAAAAGAATATAATGAAAATGGCAATTTTAGGATGAGGGGGTTCATCAATTCAAACACTAATTCTAAATACTTTATTGCCCTTACTAATTATTTTCTTCACTGGAAAATATCGGCTCAAGGGAAACATAGATTTACTGATTTTCAGAAAATAACTCGGGAGTATTTTGGCATAGCTTTCATCAATGCTACTAACTCATTTTATTTTCAAAAAAACAAGCCCCTCCCCAACCAAATATTGACTGATAGAAGTCTGATGGAATGGGAGGGGTATTGGGAAAAATATGATGAACAACATGGGTACAATATAAAAGAAAATAATTTTTTTAGGGGGAATCGGGAATCAACAAAAAAAGAAAAAGCTTGCAACAAAGAATTTGGATTTAAAAATTCTATTGAATGCCATAATCACTGGGTACATAAAATAGATAAAGCAAAAAAGAAAATGAAATTTGCTAAATTGATGGTGGAAATTCAGGCTTGGGAAAAGGATTGGGATAAAGATGACCTAATTAAAAAACGGAAATTAAAAATCAAAAACAGTAAAGAAAAAAATAGTTTTAATAATTTAATGAGGATTCAAGTTAAAACTTCGTATAATAAAATTAAGGACCTCAAAAAGGTGGTAGAAAAATTCCCATATTTACTACCTGAAACAATTAAAAATTATATTAATATTTAATGGAAAAATTTACTAATTATATTCAAGATTCAACCCTCCGCATTATACTCATGGATTCAAATTCATTAAAGATTGTCAGAACATTAGTTTCACCAGATATGTTTGATGGGAGTATTAGAAATGAGGTCTGTACCTCAATTTATTCCTACTATGATAAATATGGGAAAAGTCCTGTCGAGGAATTTCAGGACCATTTTTTCTCTAAAAGTAAAATTTCAAAATTAAGTAAAATCAAACAAGACCTGTACTACAAATACATAAAAAAAATTTATAGCATGGAACCCAATAAAGAATATGTGTTGGGGAAATTATCTGATTGTGTTCAAAAACATGGTATTGCAAAGGCAGTTCTGGAAGCTGCCGATTTAGTTAGAAAAGGAAATTATGATGACATAAAAGAAATTATTATTGATGCCTGCCGAAATAGAATTGATGGACAAGAACTTGGTGATAGTTTTTGGGATTACAATTATACACAAGAAAATTTAGAAGAAATTGTATGCCCGTTTACCATCCCAGAATTAAATGATTTACTTGGTGGATACCGTAGGAAAGAATTATTTTTATGGTTGGCGGCTACTAATGTTGGGAAAAGTCAGGCAATGGTTTTGGAGGGTGTCAAAAGTGTTTTGCGAAGTGGGTTGTTTGGTGTTTATTACACATTGGAAATGTCTAAAAATAGAATTCAACAAAGGATCGGAATGGCGGTTTCAGGATTACGAAAGGAAATGGATAAAGGGAAACCTTTAAACATAACTTATTTAGATGGAACCACTGCCGATTTTAGTAAAAGGGAAACTATAGCAAGCAGTGAAAGCTTCCAATTCAGTAAACAATTTTATAAGTCCATCGGGGGGGAACTTTTAGTTAAGGAATTTATTGGTGGTAAATGTATAGTGGATGATTTTTATAATCATATAAATTCTATTGAGGCTATTAAAGGGCGGGTTCCTGATATTATATTTGTTGATGATGCCGATTTGGTTGTATCCGATCGGGCATACAAAAATTCTCAGGATGAAATTGATCGAGTTTATATTCAATTAAGAGGGTTAGCAAAGGAAAAAAATATAGCGGTTGTGTCAGCTTCCCAAGCAAATCGGAAAGCTTATGGGGGTGTTCAAAAAGTTACATTAAAAAATATATCCAAATCCATCGGGAAAGCCACAACGGCAGATATAGTGATTGCATTATGTCAGACTGATAAGGAAGAAAAAGATGGTGTTATGCGGTTATTTGGGGCAAAAGTTCGGGAGGGCAAGAAACACTTTGAAATAAGATTAAAACAATGTTTTGCCATAGGGGGATTTGCCCTTGAAAGTGAATATGTTGAATAAGAAGGGTGTTGCAAGGGGTAGCTAATAATAATGTCAATAAAGGGCTATTACGGAGTCCAGAGCATGAATAAAAAGGTGGATTTAAGTGAGATTATACCTAAATTTGATATTTATACCTATTTATCTGAAATTGGGGTTCCTTACCGGGAATCTGGTAGGAATGTGGGGAATGGGGCTATTGGGATTTGTTGTCCTTTGTGTGGGGATACTAATTTCCACATGGGGGTCAACATTGAAAAGAAATTTTATAATTGTTGGCGGTGTGGTGATTACGATCAACAAGGCAGAGGAAATCTATTTAATTTAATTTGCTTGCTTGAGGGGGTAAATAAAAAATCCGCATTTAAAAAGATCCTGAAGTATTCCGAATTTGAGGATGACTACCAGGAAAAGGATATTTATGCTTCATTGGGGGTCATTGAAAAACAGTGGGAAAAAGAAAATTTAAATTTATCTGTGAGTATACCTAAGAAAAATAATGATGTCAATATTTCTGGTTCTTATAAACAATTATCGGAACTCAATTCTGAGATGTTTTCAGAAGAAATATTTTTATCATATATTAAAAAAAGAAAATTTACTGTTAATGAATTATTAGAATGGGAGGTGAGAGCTTATGTGTCAGGCAAATTTGCGAGGAGGTTAGTGTTTCCTTTATACCAAGATAATAAAATCGTCAATTACACGGGCAGGGATGTCACTGGTAAAATGGAAATGAAATATTTAAATTGTAGTAATAAAGATGCGGTCATCCCAATGAAGGATTTATTTTTTGGGTTGGAATACATTAAACCCAATCCGGAAAAATTAGTTTTGGTAGAGGGGGCATTAGATACAATTCGAATTGGGAAAGGAAAAGCAATTGGCTCAATGGGATTAATATTATCTGAACGGCAAAAGGAATTAATATATCAATTATATCCATCAAAACTACTAATTATGTTTGATTCAGAGGCTTGGATCGAGGCAGAAAAAATAAAAAAAGAATTGGGGGTTTTCATTGATAACATTGAGGTAGTTAGGTTGACAGATGGTAAAGACCCCGCTGATTTGACAGAAAATGAGTTGGTGTGTATTTTTAATGAGTATAATATAAAGTGAAAGGAAAAATGAATGGTTATTCACGAAATTGCTATAGATACTTTAATGTTAAAATACCCTACCATGTTAAAAAATAAATTTAAAAAGAAATTAAATAAGATTCTTTTAAAAAATGATTTTAGTGCAGATGTATTAGGAGCGGTTAATAGATTTAATAGAAGACCTGATTGTTTTAGGGTTTGTGAAAATAAATATTGTAAAGCAATTCATGTTTATGAAGTAGAAGATAGTAATAAAATTTCTGATTATAAGATGACAGATTATGCGTGGTTATGGTTTGATTTAGATGGAGATTATTGGGATTTATTTCTTTATTCTGTAAATAGATATGGAAAAATAACAGATGAAATTAATTTGTGTAGTTATTATTATAATATTTTAAATAGGAGGATGGCTTCATGAATAAAGAAGAGATAAAAAAAGAATTGGGGGTTTCCATTGATAATATTGAAGTTATAATCCTACCGGAAGGAAAAGATCCTGCAGATTTAAAAAAAGAATGTCTGAACCGACTAATTAAATAGTATATATATAAAAAGGGGGAAATAACAAATATGAATATTGCTACCATCGGAAGTGGATTAACAGAAAAATACGGGATTGAAGATCCTTGTGAATCATTTGGTCTGGGGTACGAGGAAAAAAATGAATACTGCGGGCATTGTTGGGAAGATTGTGAACAGTACTATTCAAAATGTAAGGAACTCACATTAAATGGGAGGAAGTGGATGAATACTAAAATGGTAAAAGAACCAAAAAAAGAAACAAAAAAAGAAACAAAAAAAGAACCAAAAAAAGAAACAAAAAAAGAAACAAAAAAGGAACCTAAAGTTAAAAAGGAAAGTAAGTCTGGATTCATTATCGATTTGCTGAAGAAAAAGACAGTCAAATTTGATGATTTGTGTGGTTCTCTGGTAACAAAATTTGGGGGAAAAACTGGTAACAAAAACAATGTGAAAGTTTTTCTTCATAACATTGGCAAGAAACATACCTTAGTAAAAGGCGATAAAGGATTACACATTGAATAAAAAATACATCCAGAAATTTGAAAAGGAATTTTTAGAAATGCAAAAAAAGACTTTTGATCTAGCAATTAAAAAACATTTGGATTACGGGGGAGGTCACCTTAAAGATTTCGGTGATTACGGCATCCTCGTCAGACAAAACGATAAAATTGCTAGGTTAAAGAATCTTTATAAAAAATCGGAAAACTTAAATGAAAGTGTCGAGGATACATGGATGGATATTAATGTTTATGCAATCTTGGCATTGATGTATAGGAAAGGATTTAAATTCGAATAATGTGTGGTCTAAATTTTACATTTTGTGATAAGGGAAATATTGAAAGGATGAACGATTTGATTGCCCATCGGGGGATCAGGAAAGATGTACTTTCATATAAGGATTGCCATTTTGGTCATGTTCGGTTGCCCATTCAAGGATTGGGTACTGAATATGACCAACCTTATTATTACAAGGAATTTATATTTCTTTTTGTTGGTGAAATATTTAATTTTAAGGAATTAGAAAAGGATGCTAAAAGTGATATAGAAGTTTTAGCAAAATGGTGGGCGGCAAAAGGGGTGGATTGTTTTGTTTACTTTGATGGGTTTTGGTCTGTCATTGTTTACGATATTAAATTAAATGAAGTCCATATTGTAACGGATTATTTAGCAAAAAAACCTTTGTATATTCATTTACCTACTTTGTCGGTCAGTTCTGAAATTAAATCATTATGTAAATTATCAGGGCACGATTATTCAGTAGATAAATTATATTTTTCTTCCGTTAGCAAGTGGGGATATTACATTGGGGATAGAACTTATTTTAATGAAATAAAAAAAATTCCCCCATGTAGTCATTGGAAAATTAGTAAGAAAAAAGAATTATCAAAACAATTTTATACAAGTTTGGAACCACGGGATGATATTAACATAAAGGAAGCTTTAAATTTTGCTTTAAAAAGGAGGACGATAGCAGATATACCAATTGGAATTTTGGTTTCTGGGGGGATCGATTCTTCTATTTTATATAAAATGGTTGAGAGGATAACTCACAACATAACGGTATTCCACATAGATAACGGGGAGGAGGAATTTCTAAATTGGTTAAATATCCCCAGCGATATAAAAGTAGTGAAATTAAAATTAGGGGAATCCGATTTGTCATCTAATTTATATTACAATGAAAGCCCTGTAGATTTGGGTTCCATGTTACCTCAATATAATTTAGGGAAGGCCATAAAAGACCAAGGAATAAATGTAGCAATTTCCGGGGATGGGGCAGATGAATTATTTGGTGGGTACAGGCGGAGTAAAGAATATGATTCCCAGTATTCAGATATTTTTGAGGAATTAGTTTACTATCATTTACCTCGATTGGATAAATTAATGATGGCTCACACTGTTGAGCTCAGGAGTCCATTCCTTGCTAAATATATTATTGAAAGTTCATTGGGGTTGGACTATGAAAAAAATAGGATCGATAAAAGTTTTTTGCGTAAAACATTTAAGGATATTTTGCCCAAGCAAATTGTTGACAGGAAAAAACATCCTTTGAAAAGTAAACAAGTTTTAAAAAATAATATTGAGTGGAGATACAAACTTATTAAAAAATTTAAGGAGGAATTGTTAAATGAATATCGATGATGTAAAGGAATCAGAGATAAAAGGGGATAAGCTTGAAACAATATTTAAGAGGCAATTGGAATTGATTGAAAAATACCATGTCATAGAAAAGGCAAATGGTTTATTGATCACTGAGGATGTTCCCGTTGATTTGGATAGTGCTAAAGGACAACAAAGATTAAAGGATTTTGCTTGGCGGGTAACGGAGGAATTGGGGGAAGCCATGAATTGCCTAAAAAATAAACCCTGGAAACAAACACAAATGGAAACGGATAAGGAACATTTTGTGGAAGAAATTGCGGATGCATTCCATTTTTTTATTGAGCTATGTATTTTGATTGGGTTGGATGCTGAAAGTTTGACAAATATTTATTTGAAAAAAAGTGAGGTCAATAAATTCAGGCAAAGGAGTCAGTATTGAAAAAGAAATTTAGAGCTCTGGGGGTTATTTCAGGTGTCGGTAGTATGTTAATCGGTGCGAAACAAGCTGGATTTGATATTGTCGGGAATATCGAATGGAGGCCATATTATCATACGGGAACTTTCGAACATAATTTTAAGAAAGCTTTTTTAGTCAAAAATATAAAGGATCTACCGAGGAAACAAATAAAGGATTTAAAAAATATAGATTTAATAATGGGTCATCCTGAATGTGGGGGGTTCAGTAATTTAAATATTCATAAAGAAAATTTGAATAAAGATCCAATGGATATTCCATTGTTTGCCGATTTGGTTAAAAGAATCCAACCTCGATTTTTTGTTATGGATAACCTACCTGGTTCCCTGTTGATTTTTAAAATGAAGGATTGGGTAAAACGATTTCCTAATTATGATCTTTATCCTGAATGGATTTCTAATTATCATTATGGGAATCTTCAAAAACATAGGAAAAGATTTTTTATGATAGGGAGTTTAAAATCTGAAAATTTTGTTTTTCAACCAAACGAAAAAGAAAATACCACTACGGTTGAGGATGCCTTGGGGGATATATTTAATAAATATGATGGGGAAGTTAAAAATCATTATGAGCATGTCACGGAAGCTGATTGTGGGAAGGCATTGGGATTATTGGAAGTGAATGTTCGGAGTACATGGGAAGACCTAAGGGATCATTTTAAAGGGCAAAAATGCGGGCATAACATGATGTATTTTGCCAAGGATGGGACTATTAAGGGCAGATATGCACTAATCAAAACATACTGGGAAAAACATTGTCATGTTTTAACTGGGGATAATCCCACGGTACATCCTTTGACTAATCTTCCTTTTTCTATTCGGGAACGGGCAAGGTTGCAAGGATGCCCCGATGACTTCGAATTTATTGGTGAGAAAATTGATAGCGATAATAAATGGGATCACCAATTGAACAAAATATTTGTGAAGCAAACTGGTAAATTTATGCCTGTTCAATTCTGTAATTATGTATCCAAACAAATAATGGCTCATATAGAAAATAAGAAATTCAGTTGTTCAGGCGAAAGATTTATTTCACCACATATTTATATAGATGAATCTAAAAAATGGTACTGCGATAATATTGGATATAAAAATCAAAGAAGGGTTTGTGATTCATGTTGGTTGAATTGCATGTGTAAAAATTTCCCACAATAGTAATTTTGATAGGGGGTGTCATGAGGATATATGTTGATTGTTTGGAAATGATGAAGGAAGTGGAAAGGGATTTATTTGAGATGGGGATTAAAGTTGAGTCGGCTACCGTTCAGGATAAAAAATTGTCGGGGGAGGCATCCAAAACAATGGAGCTCAACGGGTATGTTTATAAGCTAACTTCATTTAATAAAATGGATGAAATGTTGGATTATATGAAAATCAATAAAGAGTGGGTAAGGGTGGAATTTGAAGAAAGAATTTCATCAGAATTACATAATCCTGGGAAGGCATGGGAATTATGTGAGGGATTGTGGGGGAAATATATTCATGATGGAAAATTTGAATATACTTATAGTGAAAGGATCCGAGACCAGTTGCCATATGTCATAGATGAGTTAAAAAATAAACCCAATACTCGGCAGGCAATATTAACCATTTATGACCAACATAAAGATATGAGGAATTGGGGCGGGAAAGCACGGGTACCTTGTTCATTGTCTTACCAATTTGTTAGAAGGAATGATGAACTGCATTTACTTTACAATATGAGGAGTTGCGATTTGCTGAAACATTTTGCAAGTGATGTCGCTTTTTCCCTCAAATTATTGGGTTATATAGCGGGGGAAATTGATACTAAAATTGGCACATTTACTCATTTCATTGGTAGTTTACATGCATTTCAATTGGATATAAATAAGCGGGGTATTTTTTAGGGGGTATGTGATTTATGGTGTTCAAAAGACCTGGATGGGATGAGATTTTTTTAAATATCGTTGGTGAAATTTCCAAGCGTAGTACTTGTGATCGGGGCAGGGTAGCATGCGTCATTGTTAAAAATCAAAGGATAATTTCAATGGGGTACGCGGGATCTCCAAATGGTCATCCCCATTGTGATGAAGTAGGGCATTCAATTATTAAAATGGAAAATGAGGAAGGAGTTAAAACTAATCATTGCAATAGAACAATTCATTCAGAAATAAATGCTATAGCAAGGGCAGCGAGGGAAGGAATAAAATTGGATGGGAGCATTCTATATTGTTCCCTTGTTCCATGTTCTAATTGTGCCAAAATTATCATCCAAACGGGCATCCAGGAAGTCATCTGTGATTACAATTACCATGCATCTACTTTGACCAAAAAATTGTTTGACCTTGCGAATATAAAATTAAAAATTATTCATAACGAATACAAAAAATATTAAAAGGAGGATCTTGTGGAAGTAACAAATTTAATAAAATCTTTAGATTTAGTAAAACCCGCTTTATCGATGGATGCATCAAAACCAATATTGACTCATTTTTGCTTTACAAATAAAAAGGTTAAAGCTTCAACTGGTGATTTCTATATGTCGGTGAAAACAAATGTGGATTTGGAATTAGCTATTCCCGGTTGGTTCCTATATAAATTTGTTTCCACTTTGAAAAACGATATTAAATTCAAAATTAATAAAAATGATTTAGTTACTTTGACCTCAGGGAAATCCGTAAATAAATTACAGGGATTGCCTATTAAGGATTTTATTTCCCCAGTCATTAAAGGGAAACCGAAAAATAAATTGTCAATTAATACTGAAATTATAAATGCTATAGCGGGATCATTAGAATTTATAGGGGGGAAGGGATCATTCCCAGAATATATGGGGGTGATGCTAACTAAAAATTGGGTATATGCAACAAATGCTCGGATCATAACACGGGCAAAAGTTGATTTAAAATTAAAGGATGATGAGAAAGTTTTCTTGCCTAAAGCATTTTGTGTTGAGTTAATAAGATCCGTTGAGGACTTGGATATTATAGAAATATATAAAGATTTTATTGTGGCGAAAGGAAACACTAATAATAAATTAGAAATGGTGCATTCAATATCTAATTTAAATTTTCCTGATTATGTAGGAACATTCAAATCCTTTAAGGAAAAAATGGATACGGATATTTTTAAAGTGTCTGAAGATTTATTGGATTGTGTTAATAGGATAAATTTGATGGCTCAAAGTCTTGCTGGGAATAAAATTTGTAAATTAAAATTTGGGAAGGATTTTGTTGAATTGTGTTTTGATAATAAGTCCTTTAGTAATTTTAATGAAGTAATAGAAATTAAGGGATGTGCCATAAAAGATGAAGTTGAAATGTTGATTTCTTCATTATCTTCATGTGTAAAATCTGGGGATAAATTTGGGTTAGCCGATAATGGGAAGTCCAAAGCTTTATATTTTCTGAAAGAGGATTTGGATATGAATATTTTAGCGAGTTTAATAGGGTAATGAGCTTTTTCCCAGTCAAAGAAAAAACTCAAAGTAAAATCTATGATTGTTCTACTTGTGGGTTGGATAAAATAAGCACAAAAAAAAGTGGTGTTGGGAATCAGAAATCCGATATTTTTATTATAGGGGAATCCCAGAAAAAAGAAAATAAGATCCTTAAAAAGATTTTAAAAAAACATGGTGTTGATTTGAAGTCAGATTGTTTCCTCACGAATGTTGTCCGCTGCAATCCTCCAGAGGATAAATCTCCTACAATTAAGGAAGCTAAATGTTGTTCCCAATATTTGGATGATGAAATTAAAAAGGTAAAACCTAAAGTAATAGTATTGCTGGGGTCAATTGCGTGCAAGGCTATTCTGGGGGATGGGAGTATTTATAAATTTGGGGGGTACCATATATTTTCTGAAAAATATAATTGCTATATTATTCCTACTTGTGAACCAGTAGAAATTATGTGGGAGGAAATATCTAATTTTGAAAAACATATCCAAAATATAAATGAAATAAAAGATAAAAAATTTGATTTCAAAGATTTCAAAAAAGGAAATACTATTCTGGATAATGCCGATGATATTTTAAATTTATTACAAAGTTTGGTGGATGAAAAAATGAGTTTTGCCCTTGATTGGGAAACCTATGGATTACGACCTTATAACAAGGATTCTATAATTGTGAGTTGTGGGATAGCTATAGGGCAGGATGAATCATATACATTTTTGATGGAAGACCATTGGCGGGCTGATGAGTGGGAAAAAATAAAAATTGGGTTTCAAAAATTGTTCACTTCAAAATGCGTGAAAATGTTTTTCAATTATAAATTTGAAAAAGATTGGTCAGTGAATCGATTGGGTGCGGATATAAATGGTGATGTGCGGGATATGATGTACGCAGCTTATTTACATAATGAAAATCGGGGAACCCATAATTTGAATTTTCAATCATTAGTTAATTTCGGGGTTGGTAAACTTAAAGGGGCGGATAAATATATGAGTGATATGAGGAAATGCCCACGACCTTTGTTACATGATTATAATGGTAGGGATGCCAGATTGACTTATGCATTAGGGGAACCCCTTTGGGATAGTTTGAATGAACGGGAGAAAAATATTTATGATACCTTGTTACTTCCTGGGGCGGAAGCTTTATTGAAATCTGAAATGGATGGTGTGTTATTGAGCAAGGATATAATGGGGGAAGTAAAAGATAGATTGGTTGAAAAAAGGGAAAGTATTTTAAAGGATTTAAAAATATTTCTTGTTAATCATAATATTATTAGCGGGGATGCAAAAAAGGAAGATGTGACAAAAGCATTAAATTCAACCGCTGAAATATCCAATCTTTTATTTACCGTATTAAAATTACCTTCAATAAAGAAAACTCCTAAAGGATTTAATTGTGTTGATAAGGAAGTGCTGGAATCATTACAGGGGGATCAACCTTTTTGTGCCTCATTGTTGGAGTACAGGGATTTGATGAAGTTGATCTCAACTTATTTGGATGGGTTGAAAGATGTCATGTACGACGATGGGTTATTGCATCCAAGTTTTAATTTACATTTGACTGAAACGGGGAGGTTGTCAGGCACTAATCCCAATATGCAAAATATTCCTAAAAGGAAAAATTCCTTTGTGAGGGAAATGTTCGTGCCTCCAAAAGGGCATGTCATTATGTCATTCGATTATAGCGGTGCGGAGGTACGGTGTATGGCAATGGCATCAAGGGATAAAACCTTGGTTAAATATATAAAAGATAAATATGATATGCATCAATTTTGGGCGGATAGGATTCAGGAAGTTACTGGTAGAGAGACCATCCGGAGGGAAGGGAAAAGTGATTTTGTTTTTCCTTCTTTTTACGGGGCATCTTATAAATCCATTGCCAAAAGTTTGAATATAAAAGAGGGGTCATGTGAAAAATTACAAAATGAATTGTTTGAGGAATTTTCTGGGATGAAAAAATGGCAGGAAAAAGTGACCAAATTTTTTGATGATAATGGGTATATAGATTCTTTACTGGGCAGAAGGAGATATGCCCCTTTAAAACATAATCAAATTATTAATACTCCTATCCAATCATTGGCCTCAGATTTTACTTTATTATCATTGATTGAAACCAAAAAATTGGGCTACCGAATGTGTTGGACAATCCACGATGATAATTCATATTATATTCCTGAAGATAAAATAAAAGATTCGTACGAGGAAATAAAAGGTGTCATGATTAATTGGGATTTTGATTTTATAAATGTTCCATTAGAAATTGATTGTTCGATTGGTGAAAATTGGTTTAAAATGATTTCAATAGAGGAGGTATTATAATGTCTTTTCACACTGATTATAGACCAGATAAATTAGAAGATGTGATGGGTAATTTTGGGGTAATAACAAGTCTGAAAAATCAATTTCAGAACACGGAAAACATAACTTCCGCTTTTCTGTTTTATGGTCCTCCAGGAACTGGAAAAACTACATTGGGGAAAATCGTTGCCTCAATGTTAGGTAGCACATCCATCCAGGAAATAAATGCCGCTGAAAGTAGGGGGATAGATACAATCCGAAAAATTCAGGAGGAAGCAATGTATAAGAATTTTGATGGAACTTCAAAAGTATTCATATTTGATGAATGCCACATGCTAACCAAGGAGGCACAAAGTGCATTATTAACTACCGTGGAAAGTCCAGTGGCGGGAGCTCATTTTATATTTTGTTCCACGGATTCTCAAAAAATTATAAAGGCAATTAGGGAAAGATGTTATTCCTATGAATTGAAAACATTACGGCAAAATGAAATGAAAAAGGTTTTGTCACGGGTGATTGAACAAGCAAAATTAGATATATCGGAAGACATTTTTAATTTAATTATTGAAACCGCTGATGGGATACCGAGAAATGCTTTAACTAAATTGGGTATGTTAAATGGAATCACTGATTTGGATAAAGCAATGGATTTAGTTTATAAAGATTTGTATGAATCCGAGATTATTGAATTGTGCTGGTTGGTTGTCAACAAAAAGGGTAGTTGGAAGGAGATAGTGACCATTTTTAAGGGTTTGCCTAAGGAACAGAATTATGAGGCGCTGAAGGCCATTACAATGGGGTATTTGGGTAGTCGTTTACTGAATGCTAAGAATTCTAGGGATGAATTAGTAAATTTTACTGAATTGATGGATATTTTTGTTGGCCCTTTGGATTACGCGAGTCCCAGAAATGATTTTTTATTACGATTAAGTATGGCTTATCTGAGATGATTGGGATATTAATCAGTATAATATTATATAAAGGGGGGATTGATGGAGAATTATAAAAAATATTTAGGGATTGATAAAAACGATTTAGATGAGGAATGTGTAAAACAACCTACATTGTATGACAAATTTGCTTCACAGGTTCCAGATTTAATCCATTCAATGGATATTGCCAAAACTGAAATGGAAAAATTATACGCTACCATGTACCAAGATATAGTATCAACATCCATAGGGAATGGTGAAAAAAAACCAACGGATAAAGCTATTGATAATGAAATAACTTCAAGTGAATTATTCCAAGAAGAAAAATTGGGATATTATGAAGCAAAAAAGAAAGCTGAATTGGGGAAAGTAATAAAAGAATCTTTTATGCAAAGGAAGGAGATGATTCGGGGTTTAATAGAATTACACAACAGTACATACTGGAGTAGGTCAGAGAAAAAAACAGATTTGGATGCCCGCGGGTCGAGGGATAATAGAAATTTACGTAGAAGGAAAGGTGGGTAAAATGGAAATGCTGAAATATGTTCCGTATATATTTGTAACATTGATAGTAATTTATATTGGAGCTAGATTAATTACTTATGCTTATTTCAAAAGCAAAATAGATTTTGTATCTTTTATTAATAACAGAAGGGAGGAAATAAATACCGATGAAGAGTAAAAAAAGAAAGTTTTATGGGGCAAATCCTGAAAGCGTGAGGGCGGAGAATGTAAAAGATGGAGGAACTTTTTATTTGGATTTACCTGATGACATTGAATTATGGACACCTAAAGAGGGAGATAATTACATAAGGATTTTACCTTCTTGTGATAAAGATTTTAATATCTGGTGTCATATTTGGATACATTATAATCCTCAAAGCAAGAAATATTTTTTATGCCCAAAAGAGATGTCTCCAAAGAATTCTTCAGTAAGTCCTTGCCCAGTATGCGAAGAGTATGAAAATCTTAAGGATGCGGGAGAAGAGGATAAAGTATGTAATCAATTTAAACCTGGAGCAAAGACCTTGTTTTTCATTATTGATCGGGAGGATGAGAAAAAGGGAGTTCAGGTATATGCAGCTTCAAGATGGCAAGTGGCAGTTTCCTTGTTTGAGCAAATGGAAGATAAAAGAAGGAATGTGACTTTGAATATTGCCGATAGTGATGAAGGGTACGATGTCAAAGTTATGCGGGAAGGATCTAAAAGGAATACAAGTTATAAGGCATTTATTGATCGGAATCCTTCCCCAATTGGATTTGATTCTTGGGAGGATGATTTGGTCTCATTCGGTGATATTATTGCTGAGGAGCAACCATATAAAGTGATTAAAACGGATTTTTTTGGTGCGGGTGTGGATGAAGAAGAGGAAGAAGAGGAAGAAGAGGATGTACCAGTCCATAGTCCTCCAAGAAAAAAAGGCATGTCCAGACGGGAAGAGTTGGAAGAAGAAAATGAAGAGGAGGAAGAGGAAGAAAAAGAGGAAACCGCACGGGATAGATTACGGAATAGAGTGAGGGGAAGGAAATAATGGATTTCATTCAAAGTGGTTGTGTTGTGCTGGATAAAGTGTTGGGTGGTGGATGGGCTCTTGGAAGGGTAGTCAATGTGATTGGGGATCAGGCCACTGGGAAAACCTTACTTGCTGAAGAAGCGTGTGCAAATTTTGTGGGTGGGTTCCCGAAAGGGGAGGTTTACTACCATGAGGCGGAGGCGGCTTTTGATTTTGAACATGCGAGTTCTTTAGGAATCCCCATTGAGAAGATTACTTTTATCGATGATATATTTACGGTGGATGGATTGTTTGAAAGTGTAAAATCTGTGGCAAAAGCGAATGACAAACCTAAACTTTACATTGTGGATTCCCTCGATGCTTTATCAGCGACAGAGGACAGTAAAAAAGATATTAATGAGCCGGGGTATGCAGGCCCTCGGAAAGCTCAAAAAATGTCCGAAATGTTTAGAAAATTAATATCCGAGATAAGTGATAGCAAAATGTGCCTTATGATTATTTCCCAAGTTAGGGATAATATTGGGGTGCAATTTGGTCAGAAGAAAACCAGATCTGGTGGGAGAGCTTTAGATTTTTATTCCTCCCAGATTTTATGGTTGGCAGATTTGGGGGGTGAAACAAAACAAATAAAGGGAATGAAAAAAGTGATCGGTAGGAAAATAAGAGCCAAGTGTAGCAAAAATAAAGTTGGGTTGCCCCATCGGGAATGTAATTTTTCCATTCTTTTTGGTTACGGGATTAATGATATAAAGGCATCTGCCGAATGGTTACAAAAAGTAGATGGTGGTGTGGATGATTTGGATTTGCCTGTGAAAAAATCCCAAGGAAGAATTGTTTTAGATATTGATGCATTGTTTGAGTCATCATTGGATCCCAGATCAAAAATTACTGGGATAATTAAACGGAGGGTTAATAAACTTTGGGAAGAAATTGAGAAAGAATTTTTACCTAAGAGAGGGAAATATAAATGAGGGTTTTGATCACTGGTGTTACTGGTTTTGTTGGAAGTCATTTGGCAGAACATATTTTAAATCTACAAGAAGAGCATGAGGTATATGGGCTTTGTAGATGGAGAAGTAATCGGGAAAATTTAAAAAGTTGTATTAATCAAATTAAATTAGTGGAAGGTGATTTGTTAGATTTTTCTTCCTTAATAAGAGTATTAGGGAAATCTAAACCTGATATTATTTTTCATCTTGCTGCACAATCTTATGTGAAAACTTCTTTTACCTCTCCAATAGATACTTTACAAAGAAATGTAATTGGAACTTGTAATTTGTTGGAGGCAGTCCGTTTTCGACACGCTATAGGAGAGATTGACCCTGTAATACAAATTGCTTCTTCATCAGAGGTGTATGGGGAAGTGTTAAAAGAAGACCAACCTACAAATGAGTTGACTCCATTAAAACCAGTATCTCCATACGCTGTTAGTAAGGTAGCTGAGGATATGTTGGGTTATCAATATCATCAAAGTTATGGAATTAAAATATTAAGGACAAGATTATTTAGCCATAGTGGAGCAAGGAGAGGAGATGTATTTGTCTTATCAGCTTTTGCAAAACAAATTGTTGGAATTGAATTAGGATTACTGAAGGAAATGAAAGTCGGGAATCTTTATTCAAGTAGAACTTTTATGGATGTTCGGGATGCTGTAAGAGCTTATTGGTTATTAGTAACTAAAGTTAAAGACTATGGGGAAGTTTTTAATATCGGAGGAGATAAGGAAATTACTATACGCCATATTTTAAAAAAATTACTTGAGCTATCTGACTTGGGAGTAGAATTTGATAGGGTTAGTATTGATAAAAAATTAATAAGACTTTCTGATGTTACAACTCAGATTCCAGATTCTTCAAAGTTTAGAAAGCTGACAGGGTGGGAACCTTTATACAGTATTGATGACACGCTTTATTCTATCTTAACTTATTGGAGGGAGGAGTTAAAAATTAATCCTTGGAAAGTCAAAAGTGTTGATAAGTGAAGAAAGGAGGGTGAAATGTTCGCACAAATACTTGGGACTATAGTTGTAACAGGAATAATTTTTGGTGTTTTATACTGGATTATTAATAAATCTTTTAAAAAGAAAGGAGGTGTGTCTATTGAAGAAAAAGAAGAGCTTTTAAGAAAGAAGGAAGAAGAATTAGTCAAAGCAAGAAGCAAAGTACAAGTTTTAAAAAATGAAGTAGGGGTGACTAAAGAGGTTATTGAAATTGACAATGGTCCATATATTACTGAAACACAGGAAAGAGAAATTCTTGACCCTACTGATTTAACAGGAAAAAGTAAAATAAGAGTGAAAGTGAAATTACCAAAAGTAGATTCAGATGGAAATAAATTAAGAGAGCCAAATCCTTTAGCAGGTACTGGTAGGGGTACAGATGGGTGGAAGTCAAAGTGAAGGAGATAGTAATGGAGCAAATGCTTTGATTAATTTATTAACAGCTAAGACTGCAGTAAAATATACATTTAATCAGAAAAAATATGGAACAGTTAATTAATCTAAATCTGCCTTTATAGGAAATATCAATATGATCACAAAAGACAAATTTACAAAAGAATTTTTCAATTTCATGAGTCGTGATTATGTTCAAAAATTTGCGATGATTGAGGAATTTGCAAGACTGGAAAAAACAAGTTCGGCAGTAATTTTATTCAAGTTCATTGCTTTTAATTATGATCTTTTTCTAAAGGGTGAGGAGTGCTTCGGAGAAAAAGATATAGGTCTTGATATGGCAATTAAATCTAAAGAAACTCCAAAATGAATATTGAGTTAGAGCTTTACAAAAAAATGTATCTCATCAGAGCATGTGAGAATGCAATAATAAGAGAATATAATAATGACGGTATGAAGACTCCCATGCACATGAGCATGGGTTCTGAGCATATATCATCTGCTGTATGTTTATCGCTTGGCGATAGAGCACAAGTTTCCTCTTCGTACCGTTCACATGCTCCTTTTCTTGCAAGGACAGAGGATACTGACCAATTCTTTTTAGAGATGTACGGCAGAAAAGAGTCTGTTCTTGGAGGAAGAGGCGGTTCAATGCATTTATGTTATCCTGAAAAAGGATTCATAATGTCGTCGGCGATAGTGGCAAGTCAGATATCGGTTGCTTGTGGCTATGCTTGGGCAAATAAACAAAAAAAGAATGATAAGATTGTAGTGGTATTTTTTGGTGATGGTGCAGTTCAGGAAGGTGCATTTTGGGAAAGTGTTAATATTGCGTTTCTTTATGATTTACCTATTATTTTTGTTTGTGAAGATAATGGCTTGGCAGTACATTCAAAATTGAATACTGTATTGTGCTATATGGATTTACATCGTAGTAATTATGGTTGGTTCGGTGTTTGTGACTATAGTAGTATTTATTATAAAGTTTGTAAGAATAAAACAACCCCGTTGTTTCTTCATTGTAGTTATCATCGTATGCTTGAGCATGTTGGTATCAATGAAGATTATGATGAAGGATATAGAGTAAAACCAGATATAACAACTGTTGATCCTGTGTTGATGTTAGAAAAACAGTTAATAAAAGATATAGTTGATGCAGGTGTTGTAAGTGGAATTGAGTATAATATAAATAAGAAAGTTAATAAGAGTTTAGAAAAAGTGAAAAGTACAGTATGAGAACAATAAATCTACTAAAAAAGTTTTGTGAATGTGGTTGTAGTGAATTTCCTATTTGGAATAAGTATAATCAGAGGTTTAATACCTTTATTAATGGGCATCAGAATAGAGGTAGTAATAATCCTTTTCTTGGTAAAAAACATTCTAAAGAATCACTTATTAAAATGAGTTTAAATAGTCCAGATTATTTAGGTAAAAATAATCCTTTTTATGGAAGGAATCATACGAAAGAAACGAAGGAGCTCAATAGAAAAGCTCATATTGGTAGAAAACATTCTAAAGCAACTATAGAAAAAATTAGAAATGCTACTGTTGGTAAAAATAATGGTATGTACGGAAAGAATCATAGTAAAGAAACCAGAGAAAAGATAAGTCTGAATCGTATATATTCTTTAGGGAAAGACCATCCTAACTGGGTAGGCGGTGTTTCTTTTGAGCCATATGGGATAGAATTTAATGAAAAGTTAAAAGAGGAAATTAGAAAAAGAGATAATTATACTTGCCAAGAATGCGGAATTAAACAGGAAGAATTAGATTATAAGTTAGGAGTACATCATATTGATTATAATAAAAAGAATAGTGTGTCAGAAAATCTAATTTCCTTATGTAAGAAATGTCATATGAAAACTAATTACAATAGGGCTTTTTGGGTTAAAAGATTATGCAGAAATTGACTTATGCAGAAGCAATAAGAACAACTTTAATACAGGAAATGGAACGAGATAAAAATGTTTTCTGTTATGGAATAGGTTGTGATGATTTTAAGGGAATATTTGGTACAACTATAGGATTACAAGAAAAGTTCGGTAAAAATAGAGTGTTCGATACTCCGCTTAGTGAAGATTCGCTTACTGGGTTTGGGATAGGGGCAGCAATGAATGGCATGAGACCTGTACAAATACATATTAGAGCAGATTTTGCTTTGCTTGCTATGAATCAGATAATTAATATGATGTCTGGTATTCAGTATATGAGCAATAATCAACTATTATGCCCAATAGTTATAAGGATAATAATTGGAAGAGGATGGGGGCAAGGTTTTCAGCATAGTAAAAGTTTATTTTCTTTATTTACTCATGTACCCGGATTGATAGTTATAGCCCCTTCAAATCCAATAGATATGAAAGGGATGTTGACTAAGGCAATTAGAAGTAATAGTCCTGTTATTTGTTTTGAACATAGATGGTTGTATTGGCAAGAGCAAGAAGTTCATCCTTGTGTTTTGGAATCTGATTTTGAACAGCCTTTTCAAACTGTAGTACATCCTTATAGGTCTGATGGTGAAGCAGATATAACTTTATTAAGTTATTCGTGGGGGGTAGTTGAGTGTAAAAAAGCTGCAGATGTTTTATGGAGTAAGTGTTCTGTGAAGACTAATATAATAGATTTAAAAAGGTTATCTAATCTTGATATAGATTTAATAGTCAGTTGTATTAACACAGATGAATGTATTATTGTTGAGGATGATTGGTTGAGCAATAGTGTTGGGGCTGGGTTCTTAGCAAAGTATCTCGATGGTAAATTTAATCTTACACATAATCCTATTAATTTTTCAAGAATAGGTTGGAAGAATACTCCTTGTCCTACTGCAAGACATCTTGAGAATGATTTTTATTATGATGTAAAAGATATAGTTTTAAAAGTTACAAATAGGTTAGGATTACGTGTACCTGATCTACGTGATGTAGATTGCTATTCGCATGAAAATAAATTTAAAGGACCATTTTGATATGAGTACAAAAATATATTTTGCTTGGAGAGTCCCGATATCTAAATTGAATGAAACATTTGATTTTGTTAAACCTCAAATTTATAAAAATGGAGAAGAGATACTAAAGAGGTTGATGGCTAATGTTTTAGAAAAAGTTATTAATGAATATAGAATGATAAATCTATTAATTAGAAAGGAGAAAGTATGAAGAAGAAATATTCAGAAATTGTTTGCGTTGTTGATCGTTCAGGCTCTATGGGGGCTATTGTGAATGATGCAATAGGTGGATTTAATACATTTTTAAAGGAGCAGAAAAAAGTAAAGGGAGAGGCGACTCTTACATATGCACAATTTGATACTGAATACGAAATTATTCATGAGAATAAACCATTAAAAAAAGTTCCTGATTTAACTGATAAAACTTACCAACCAAGAGGAGCTACTGCTTTATTGGATGCTGTTGGTAAAACAATAAATGAAGTAGGTAAAAGGATTGATGGTTTGAAAAAAAGTCAACAGCCTAAGAAGGTGATATTTGCAATTTTGACTGATGGTGAAGAGAACTCAAGTAGGGAATTTAAAAGAGAACAGATTTTGGAAATGATAAAGGAAAAGAAGGAAAAATTGAAATGGGAATTTATTTTTCTTGCAGCTAATCAAGATGCTATACAGGCTGGTATGTCAATGGGTATTCAAGCAAAAGATTCATTTAATTTTGATGCAACAAAAAAAGGTGTTAGGTCTGGTTATGGAGTTATGTCTAATTGTGTATCAAGTTATAGGAGGTGATGATGAGCTGGACAGACAATAAAGCAATAGAACAAATTAAAAAATTAAGAGATGATTTTAAAGTTGACACTTTGTTTGAGACAGGATCATTTAGAGGAGTTAATGCAGAGCTTCATAGTCATAATTTCGAAGAAGTTGTTACTATTGAAAGTGATGTAAAAAATTACGAGAAAGTAAAGCAAAGAATTAATGGAAAACGTAATGTTTTTTGTCTTTTGGCAAATAGTTGGAATTATTTTAAAAGTGTTAGACGACGCTCATTACTTGGAAATATGTTCTATCTTGATGCCCACTTTTACCAGCCAAATGCAAAGCCAGAAGATAGGTGGGTGGTTGTTAAAGAACTTCAAGCTTTAAAAGGATTGAGAGAGTGTGTAATTATAATACATGATTTTAAATGTTCAGGGCTTGGTCATTTAGTGTATGATGGTGAAGCTTTAGATTGGAATGTAGTTGGTAAACACTTGCAACAAGTCAATCCTAATTTTCATTATTATGTAAATACGAAAGAATATTGTGATATCAATACAGAAGAGACAGTTAAGGATTTATCTATAACAGTAGATGAAGATGTGCTTGATGGTATAAAGTTTGCCAATAGCTCAGATGTAAAAAGATACAGAGGTATTTTATATGCAACACCAGCACCATTAGATCATCATAAATATGATTTAGTAAAATATTTTAAACCAATCATGGCGGAGAATAGATGAAATCAATAACTGATTTTGAAGTAGAAGACAAAGATATAGTATTATTTGTTATAGGTGCTGGAGCAGGTGGTAGTGCTGCTATTGACTCTGTGGTTACTAAATTTCCATATAGGACAGTTATCTATGCTTTTGAAGCAAGGGAGTTTGGAGATTATGATAAGAAAGCATATCAACAGTATTTGAATTTAGGGGTTAGAGTTGTAGTAATCAACAGGGCTGTGTCAGGTAAAAGTGGTTTGCAAAAGTTTTATTTGAATAAACAAACTCCAAGCAGTTCCTTATTACCACCAAGTGAAAAAACAATAAATGAACATATAGTACCTTTTACTACTGATAGGAAAATTACTACGTGGGGTGAGAATACTGAGCTTGATAAGGTAGTTGAGTTAGATGCGATAACATTAAAAGAATTTATAGATAAAGAAGGAGTAACACCTGATTTAATAGTAGCTGATGTGCAAGGTATGGAATTGGAAGTTATAAAAGGAATGGGAGATTATATTAAAGATGTAGGTGCTTTATTTACAGAAGTAGAATTTTATGAAATATACAAAGGACAGGCTTTATTTTCAGATCAAACTGAATACTATGAAGCAAATAATATAAGGCTAGCTGATCTTTATGGATTACAAAGATGGCATCCTGGTCCTGCAGCAGGAGGTGGGTTTTTAACAGTAGGTGAAGCATTGTGGATGAGAACAGTAGATTCAATGTTTGAAGAAAGTGATGATTTAAAACTTATTAAACAGGCAGCAATAGCTTTTTGTTACGAGAAATTGTCTTATACTTATGCAATATTAGAAAGACTTTGTATAGAAAAAGGAGATACAGAAGTTATAAGAAATGATATAAGAGATATGTGTGATAGTTTCGGTTACAACAGGTTGGTTAAACTTCATCATCATATAAATGCAAATTTGAATAATTATAAAACAGATAATCAATTCTTTTTAAAAAATACTGGGGAGGCACTACAAATAAGAAGCGATGTCAAATCTTAAAAATAAAACAGCATTAGTAACTGGCGGTACAAAAGGTATCGGAAGAGCGGTATGTATTGCTCTTGCCAAAGAGGGATGTAGAATAATTACTTTTGGTAGGGATAAAAATGAAGTTAGAACTTTACATGACGAGTTAGATATTAATTATAAGAAACCTGATATTTGTCATCAAGTTCGTACGTTAAATATTATGTATAGAGACAATAGGTGGGTGTTTAGAGATAGTATTGAACATATTGATATTTTAGTTAACAATGTTGGTGGAGGAGGTTCGTGGACAAACTATATGGAGGTCATGGAAAAGAATTATGGCCTTAGTGTGTTTTTTACTGAGCAGTATTTAGAGCGTATGTGTGCGAAGAAGTGGGGTAGAGTTATTGCTATTGCGTCTATTTACGGTAAGGAAGCTTTTAAGAATAAGTATTTTACTGCAGCAAAATCAGCACAAATTGCTTATATGAAAAGTATGTCAAGAAAAAGATGTGTGAGTAAAGGAGTTACATTCAATACAATTTTGCCCGGACATATTTCTTGTGGTTATAGTTATGAAAAAAATAAAGATACAGACGAATTTAAAGACATAATAAAAAATACACCTATGGGAAGAATTGGTAAGCCAGAAGATGTAGCGAATGTAGTAAGGTTTTTGTGTTCAGATGAAGCAAGTTATATTAATGGTGCAAATATAGTTGTAGATGGAGGGGAGAGTGTATCTATATGAATTATTTTTTTGAAACATTGTTAGAGATTGGAATGGTTGTTGGTATTGTATTATTTATAATATTAGTTTGTTTATCAATATTATCTATTATTAGTTTACCTTTTGTTGGTGTGATAGCTTTGCTGGTATGGATATTTTAAGAGAGGTTGTATGATAAAAAAAGAAATTTGGGAAAAGTTTAATAAGAAAAATGTATTAATTACAGGTGGAACCGGAATGATCGGACGAAAAATTTGTGATTTGTTAGTTGAGAATACCTCTGCTCATGTAGTATCAGTGTCATTAGATAAGATTCAAAATTTGAACAAAAAAGTAATTTATAGATATGGAGATTTATCAGATTTTAGTGGTTTCTACGAATTGTTAAAACAGCACAATATTCATTATGTATTTCATACTGCTGGTATAAAAGGAAGCCCAAAGGTAACGAAAGAAAAACCAGCATCTTTCTTTGTACCTTTACTTCAAATGAACACTAATGTACTTGAAGCGAGTAGGAGAGCAAATGTAGAGAAATTAATTTATACAAGCAGTATAGGTGCTTATCCAGCTTTTAAGATAATAGATCAACTTGAAGGATATGATTTGTATAAGCCATTAGAAGTTTTTAAAGAGAGTGATGATACTCCTTTGCCACCTATGGACGAGTATCCTGGGTGGGCTAAGAGAATGGGAGAGCATCAGATAATGACTTACAAAATTCAACATGGGTTAGTAGATTATAAGTTTGTAAGACTTGGTAATGTATATGGTGAAGGAGATAACTTTGATGCTGATAATGCAATGGTAATTCCGTCATTAATGTCTAAAATATTAAAATATAAAGAGGAAAATAATCTTACTCATCCTCCAATAATAGTTTTAGGTGACGGCACTGCTATAAGGGATTTTTGCTATAGTGAAGATATCGCACAAGGGATTATTTTGGCATTAATGACTGATTATACTTTACCATTTTATAATCTCGGTGGAGGTGAAGGGATAAGTATAAAAGAATTAGTAGAAACTTTAAAAGATATTATCGGTTTTGAGTATAATTTTAGTGAAGAGAAATCAAAACCTTCAAAAAGAGTTTTAGATATTTCTTTAGCAAGGCACGAATTGGGGTATAACTTTTTAACTTCGTTAAAGTTAGGATTAGAAAAGACTTGGAATTGGTATATGGAAAATCAAAACGAATACAAATTGAGGAAAAATTATTTTAGATGAAAGTAGAAGACACAACACTTGATGGAGTAAAAAGAATATTACTTGATCCTTTTATAGATCATAGAGGTGAATATATAGAAATTTATAATAGGCAGCGATACGGTGGCAAGTTAGGATATTTAGTAGATTTTGATAATTTTGTTCAGGATGATATATCAGTTTCAAGAAAAAATGTCTTACGAGGAATCCATGGGGATAACAAAACATGGAAATTAGTATCTTGTTTGTATGGGGAATTTTATTTAGTAGTTGTGAATTGTGATGAAACATCTGATAAATTTGGGTTTTGGGAAGGTTTTATGCTATCTGAAAAAAGAAGGGAGCAGATATTAATACCTCCGTGTTATGGAAATGCTCATTTAGTTATGAGTGATACAGCTATATTTCATTATAAACAATCGTCTTATTATGAAGGTAAGGAGATGCAGTTTACTTATAGGTTTGATGAACCTTTATTTAATATAAGATGGCCAGTTAGGAAAGAAGAAATAATTTTATCTAAACGAGATGATAATATAGAATGGTGTGAAAATGAAAAAACCAGTTAAAGGTATGAAGTCAATTCCGTATGGAGATAATATTATGACAGAGGCTTGGTTGAGCTGTGTATCAGCGTCTTCTGGGGTAGAAGGAATAACAAAAGCATTTAAAGAAGATACTGGGATTGATATTGCAGTTTTAGTTAATCGGTCACCAATAGAAAAAATGATTGATGAAGCTACTGGGCTTGATAAAGAGATAGTTGTGAAGTGGTGTGATTGGGTTACAAAAAATATTTGGGGTGAACAGAAATGAGTGATTATTTTAAAGGTAAAAAAGTATTGGTAACAGGAGCAAGTGGCTTTATCGGAACTAATGTGCTTTTAAAATTGGAACAGTTAATGGGTTGTGATTTATATTGTGTTATTAACAACAATGTTTTACAAGATCCAACTATCAAAGCATTTCTTATGTATAGAGATTTAACTAAAAAAAGAGATTGTGAAGATGTAGTCGAAGAAATGGATATAATTATACATTGTGCAGCTGTGACGCATGGTGCAAAGTTTATGAATGAGAATCCTGCAGCTTTGGTAACTGATAATACAGTTATGAATACTTATCTTCTGGATGCAGCTCATAAAGCTGGGGTAAAAAAGTTTGTATTTATAAGTAGTGGTGCTGTTTATCCAGAGTTGGTAATTAATAATGATAGAAGCTTTTTAGAAGCAGAAGGTTATTTGTCTGATCCTCCAGATTGTTATTTTGGAGTGGCTCACATGAAACGGTATGTAGAAAAGCTGTGTGAGTTTTATTCCACAAAAGTAAAAAATCCTATGCAGTGTTTAATTGTTAGACCGAGTAATGTATATGGTCCTTATGATGACTTCAATCCTGATACTTCCCATGTAATGGCTGCATTGATTAAAAAATATTGCGATGGTCAGAATCCGTTTGAAGTGTGGGGAGATGGTGAGGATGTAAGGGATTTTATTTATGTAGATGATTTTGTAAGAGATGTTTTAGCATTAACGGAAAAGGTAGACAAGTTTGATATTTTTAATGTAGGTTATGGAGAGGGTTTCAGTGTTAATAAGATATTAGATATGATGGGTGTGAAAAAGAAAAACATTAAACACTCAAAAGGTAAACCATCAACAGTTAAAAAGAGATTGTTAAATATGGATAAAATTTATAAACTTTTAGGATATCGTTCTTGGAATAATATTTATGATGGTATGAGGAAAACTATAGATTGGTATAAGGAGAATAAAAATGATTAATGCATTTCCAAAAATATTTGCAATTGGTACAGACTACATTTCTAACATTTTTGATGATGAAGTAGAAATTACGGAAAAGATAGATGGTAGTCAGTTTGCTTTTGGTAAGGTTAACGGAGAACTTTTTATGAGAATCAAGATAGGTATTCAAAGGACAATATTAGCCGTATGCAAAGTTTATTAACATCAAGAAATTTAGCCTTAGATAACAGGCTAAGAACCTATTTAAAAAAGTATGATCATACTAGAAGGTCAGTTAATTATACAAGTGTATGGAAGTTTGGACCTGAGATGAAGAATCCTCATCCTGCACCTTTCCCAATTCAACTTCCTTCTAGATGTATTCAAGGCGTATTGGATGAATCTGGTCTAGTGCTTGACCCCTACAGTGGTTCAGGTACGACTGGACTAGCAGCACAGTTATTGGGTCATGATTATATTGGATTTGATTTATCTAATGAGTATCATGATATGGCAAGAGAAAGATTTGCTAATCCATCTAAGAATGATTTGAGAAAATTCACTGAAGAGACTGAAGAATAAAGAATAAGAATGAAAAGAAAGATATGTATAAGGATTAAGAGAAAACAATGTTAATTTTAGAAAATAGTCCATGCCTTATTACGATTAGCACACATGGTAGTGTAAGCATAGATTTGGGTTTTTGTAAAATTTATAGGTGTCTTGGAGGTTACGCTTTCATGTTAAAGATTGATGGTGTTCAAAGTGAGAAATTGAATGATGATTTTTATAAAGCGTATGTGGCCGCAGTACAAGCATTTAGTGAAATATCTACTCCACAAGCACTAAAGGAAAACTGCCATGTAGAAGAAGAAAAAGATAACAAAGGATGGTATGTATTCTACGGTAGAAGTAATTAGCTTAATCGGAAAAATCAAACAACAATGTGAAAAAGCGTTGCCTTCTCTTAAAGGAAATAACAGGTAGTGGGTGTCCGTGAAATATATTGAAATAGCGGGAATGTTAAGTCTTTTTGAGCGAAGATTTACACGGTTAATGCACCCATTACTTGCAATTTTAATAATGGGAGTCTGCCGAATATATTGAATAAGGCAGTCATAAATTCTTTTAATAGAATTTAGGTGGTAAGCTCACATTATTGAGTAGTGGGTGTCTGTCGGATATGTTGAAGAAGGCAGTTGAGAGTTCTTTTCTGATAGCGTAGAACTTTTTGTTTTTTGCACCCACTACTTTTTTTATTTATGAGAAATTATGAATACACAAGAATTAAGAAAGGCAGCAAAAGCTGTGTTTTTAGCTGTTAATGAAGCAGTTGCTCAGGATTTGGCTGATAAATTAAATGGGGCAGCTCATGAGATCGATAGATTACGAAATGAACTAGAATGGCAATTGGGAATATTATTAAAGAAAGGATATTGACATAATTATTACAAGAACACCATTTCGTGTCAGTCTATTTGGGGGAGGAACTGATTACCCACAATGGTATAGACAGCATGGTGGGCAGGTATTATCTACTACAATCAATAAGTATTGCTATATTCTTTTAAGAAATCTTCCTCCATTTTTTAAGTTTGATCATATTATTAGGTATTCAGAAAAAGAAGAAGTTAAATGGGTTTCAGAAATAAAACACCCTTCAGTTAGAGCTTGTTTTATATATATGAAAATCAAAGGAGGTTTAGAAGTAGTGCATACAGGAGATATACCAGCAAAGTCAGGGGTAGGTTCAAGTTCTGCTTTTACAGTTGGTTTGCTTCATGCTTTATACGGTTTGCAAGGGGATATGGTGACAAAAAGAAAACTAGCAGAGGCATCATTACACGTTGAGCAAAAAATAATAGAAGAGAATGTAGGCTCTCAAGATCAGGTAGCTTGTTCATTTGGAGGTTTTAATAAAATAGAGTTTGGGGGGCGTCAAGAATTTTATGTTAATCCATTTACTATCGATCCAGAACGATTGAAATTGTTGGAAGATCACCTTATGTTATTTTTTACAGGTTTTTCAAGGTTTGCTTCTGATATAGCTAAAAGTCAGATAGATAATTTTAAAATAAAGAATGCTACATTACGAAGTCTATTTGATTTGGTTGATGAAGCTAGTAATATTTTGAGAAGTTCAAGTGATATAAAAGAATTTGGTAAGTTATTGCATGAAAGTTGGAAATTGAAAAAGGATATTTCTAATAAAATTAGTACAGATGCGATTGACAATATGTATAATATAGCATTAAGGAAAGGTGCTATTGGTGGTAAGTTGTTAGGTGCAGGAGGAGGGGGATTTTTATTGATATTTGCTGAACCACATAAACACAAAATTATTGAAAACGCTTTGACAAAGCAAGGATCAGTCCATGTCCCTTTTAAATTTGAAGCATTAGGAAGTCAAGTTATCCATTATTCAACTATAGATAATAATTATGATTGATCTTTCAAAAATAGATGTGGTGATACTGTGCGGCGGTTTAGGTACTCGAATACGAAAAGTTACAAATGATAAAATACCAAAATGCTTGATAGATATAAATGGAACACCCTTTTTAAAAAGATTAGTTTTAAATTTGATGGATCAGGGATTTAGAAGATTTATATTTTGTACTGGACATAAAGGAGTAGAGTTGGCTCAATATGTTCATAATATGTTACCTGAACATTGTGAGAAAATTATATCCCACGAGCAGATACCGTTAGGCACAGGTGGAGCGGTGTGGAAGGCTATGAGATTTATTAAGAGTGAATATTTTTTTATAATGAACGGTGATACATTTTGTTCAGTAGATTTTAAAATATTTGTTAGACAAAGTATTTATAAATTAGAAAGAGGTGTAGCTGTTGGGTTAGGTATATTATCTAATGGATTAGACACGATAAATTCAGGAATTTATTTTGTTAATAATGTATCTTTATATTCTGAATTAAGTGATTGGGGTAAATGTTGCTCTTTAGAAAAAGAAGTTTTCCCTCCTCTTATAGGTACTCCTTGTTATGATTTTGAGGTAGCTGATGAAGAAAATATTTTTATAGATATAGGTACACCAGAAGGTTATAAAAAAGCATTGGAATGTTTTAAATGAAAATACTTTTTGTAGTTCCTCAATTAGATTATGCAGATCAAATTTCTGTTGCTTATCTTTCAGCGGTGGTAAAAAATTTAGGGCACGAAACTGAATTTTTTAATGCCAGAGTGAATGAGTGTAGATTTGAAGAGTCATTTTGTATTTTATCATTACAGCTTATTTCTCCCGATATAATAGCTTACACAACTACTATCCAACACTTTGAAGAGATTTGTTATTGGAATGCTATGGCAAAGAAGAATTGGGATTTTATTTCAATTCTTGGTGGTGCTCATGCTACATTTGCACCTGAAACATTTAAAGATAGTGGAATGGATTATTATTGTATTGGGGAGGGTGAAAGTGCTTTTGAAATATTTTTAAAAGGTGCTGAAGCTGGGTTAGGAGTTACTAAAAATAATGTAGTAATTTCTCCTAATATAATTTGTAAGGGTGGTTATAATCATACAAATGTAAAAAGACTTAATTTAATTCAAGATTTGGATTCGCTACCTTTCCCTGATAGAGATTTAACATTAGCAAATTCATATTTGAAAGATACTCCAAAGAAAACATTTTATACATCAAGAGGCTGTCCGTATAGCTGTAGTTACTGTGCCAACAATCATTATAATAAAATGTATAGAGGGCAAAAGATAGTAAGAAGGTTTTCTGTTGATAGGATTATAGAAGAAATTCAATATGTAAAAAGTAAATACAGGTGTGATTTTATAAAGTTTGGTGATGATTTATTTGCTTTGAAGGCTGACGATTGGTTGTATGAATTTTCAGTAGAATATATGGATAAAATTAATATTCCATTTAATTGTTATTTACGGATTGATAGTGTTGATGATAGTTTGTTGACAATGTTAAAGATGGCAGGTTGTCATTCAGTTCATTTGTCTATTGATAGTGTAAATCCAGATATAAGAGAAAGGATTTTAAATAGAAAATCAAAATCAAATATCTGGCAGATAGGAGATAAGTTAGAGTTGATTCATAAGTATGGCATAGAGACATGGGTGAACTATATGTTAGCAGCACCTGAATCTACAGTTGGTGATGATTTGCACACTATGACTATTTCTAAAATTAGCAAAGTTTCATATACGAGTTATTCAATGACTGATCCAATTAAAGGTACAGATTTATATGATTATTGCATAGATAAAGGTTACATTGATAAAAGTTATTCAGGTGATATGAGTAACTGTTCAACAAGATCGACATTGAAATGTTTTACTAATAAAGATAAAGATGTTCGATACAATATTTATTTGTTAGGAGCATTGTGTGGGAAAGTTCCTTATTGGATTTTGTTTTGTTTAATATTTTATATTAAGCCAAATAGGTTCTTTGAGTGGATTCATAAAAAGTATTATGAGTATAATATAGAAAAGGTCATTTTTAAATTGTAAGGAGGAAAATATGTGTGCTTGTAACAATTGCAAAGAAATAGAAAGATTAAGAAAAGCAGCAGATGTTGTGATAGATGGAGCACGTAGGGGCAGCAAGAGTACTCAGGAAATAGATATTTTAAAAGAAGTGTTATCTGTTCTTGAAAGAAAAGTATGAAAAAAGGTGGAGGCAAAGCAAAAGGTGGAGAGTTTGAAAGATGGGTTTGTAAACAGTTGAGCCTTGCTATATCTAATGATAAGAGAGATGACATATTTTGGCGGTCAGCTATGTCGGGAGGTAGGGCGACTGTTAAATTTAAAAAAGGTGTGAAGAATGTAACACAAGTTGGTGATATTTCTGCTATTGATCCTATTGGAAATAAGTTAACAGATAAGTTTGTAATTGAATGTAAGAGATATAAAAATATTCGGTGGGATTCTTTAATTTATGGAACTCCTACAGGTGGTAATATTTTAGAATTTTGGCAAAAAGTTCAAGAGGAAGCGATTAGAGTTAAAAAATCTCCTTTACTTATAATTAAAGAAAATGGACGAATACCTGTTATTTGTATTAATTATTTTACGAATATTGAGCATCCTGTGATAACTTCCAATTATTTTAAAGTTTTTTGGTTTTCTAATTTTTTAAAAAACATTAAAAAGTTCACAGAAAAAAGAAAGATTAAGATAAATTATGAGTAAATTGATTTGTACAGATTTACATTTAGATGATAACATTAGGAATGAATATAGATGGGAGATATTTCCTTGGTTGAAGAAACAGGGGGAGAAAAATAATAGTATTATACTTTATATTCTTGGAGATATTTGTGATCGGAAAAATAATCATTCAGATAAGTTAGTTAATAGGATCGTAGATTCTTTTATAGGATTATCTGAAGTATTTGCAGAGATACATATTGTTAAAGGAAATCACGACTATGATAAGGATGATAGTATTCCGTTTTTTAAATTTTTAGATGAACTTGATGGTGTTTATTTTATAAATAAAAAAACTCAGGATTCTTCTTTAGAATTATTTTTGCCTCATACAAGAAACCCTTCAAAGGATTGGAAAGATTTAGATTTTAATAAATATAAGATAGTGTATATGCATCAAATGGTTAAGGGTTCAAAGGTGCATGATAACTATTGTATTGAAGAAGGTTATGATCCAACTAATTTTAAAAAATATAAAAATACACTATTTATATCAGGAGATAATCATATTCCACAAGAGATAGGAGATAATTTTATTTATGTTGGTGCTCCTTACCCAGTAAAGTTTGGGGATAATTATACAGGTAGGATATTACATATTTCTATGGAAAATAGAATAGAAAGTATAAATTATCCAACAATAGCAAAGAGAAGTTTTAAGATAAAAGATGTTTCTGAATTAAAGAATTTAGAATATAAAAGAGGGGATCATGTGAAAGTTGAAATTAATTTATCTAGATCAGAGTTCCATGAATACCCTGCAATACGAAAAGGAGTGAATGAATTTTGTAAAACAAATAAACTTGAATTGTTTTCTGTTGAATTAAAACCAAAAAAGAGTAAGCGGTTAAGGTTGAAGTCTTCTAGTGTTACTGGATCATTGACAAATCCTTCTCAGATTTTAAAAGAATTTTCTGAAAAAGAAAAGATAGACGATGAACTATTAAAAGTGGGGGAAGAGTTACTTTGAATATTAGATCAATAACAATACAGGGTTTTAGGACATTTAAAGAAAGACAAACATTTAAGTTTGAAGATATAATTACTAAATCATTAAACTATGTAACAGGAAAGAATAAAGTAGAAGAGAATCTTGAAGCTAATGATGTTGGTAAAAGTTCTTTGTTTGAGGCTTTGTGTTTTGGTTTTTATGGACACACTTCTACAAAATTAAGGGCAAGTGATATTGCTAATTGGGATAGCGATAAGAAGTGTTATGTAGAAATTAAATTTGAAAAAAATAATATTGTTTATCGGTTAAAGCGCACATGGAACCCTAATGGTTTATCTATTTATGTTGTAGGTCATTCTGAAGAATGGAGAGGAAAAAATCAGAAAGAAGTAGATGATTTAATTGGGGTAGGGTTCTATGGATTTTTGTATTCAGTTTTTATAAGTCAGTTTACGTCTAAGTTTTTTGATCTTGAACCTTCTGAGAAGTTAAAGATATTTAGTGATATATTAAATTTAGATGATTGGATTCATAGAAGTGAGAAAGCTAAAGAGGAAGTAAAGTTAATAAAAAATGATATTGGTGTTTGCATCAATAATAGGCACACTTTGGAAGGCAAGATATCAGTTTTGGCTGAAAAGGATTATGAAGAAGATATTAAATATTGGGATAAAAATCAAAAGACTAAAATAAAAGATATAGATGCTGATGTTCTTTTATTGAAAAAGGAAATTACTGTTTTTGAAAAAAATATATCTGAATTAAAAATAGAACAAAAAGAATTGAAGGAAGAGTTAAGGCTGGAGTCAAGAGAAATAGGCAAAGTGGTTAAAGAGCGTGATAAGATAAGAGAGTGTGTATTAGATTTGGATAAGATTATCATGGTCAAAAATCATGCACTAGAGTTGATTGTGAAAAGTATAGATAAATTTGAAGAGGTTAAAGATGAGTGTCCTTACTGTTTACAGAAGGTATCAGCTACATATCTTAGAGATGAGTTGAGAAAGTTAGATAAAGAGGCTAATAAAATAGAAACAGAGATGAAAGCTGATGATATAAATAAAACTAATATGGTTAAAAAAAGGAATGATATAGATTCAAAATTAGGTAAGTTAGATAAAGAATTAAATAATATTGAAGATGACATTAAATCAGTAGAAGATGAGCTGCGTGATGCTAGTATAAAAATGGAAAATAATAATAATAAAATAGATGATCGGTTAAGAAGTAAAAACAAAATCAACAGTGAAGATAACCCTTTTGTTAAGCTGAAAGAAGAGAATGATAGATTGCTAAAAAAAGTTAAAGATAATTTAAAACAGTTGGAAAAGGAATTGAGTGATTTAGAAAGGAAATCTAAATTGTATGAATATTGGGTTAAAGGTTTTAAAGATGTACGTTTATTTGTGGTTAGTCAGGCTTTACAAGAGTTTGAGATTTGTATAAATAACAATCTACAGAAATTAGGATTAAGTGATTGGGAAGTAGAATTAGACATTGAGAAGGAAACAAGAGGAGGTAAATCAATAAAGAGAGGATTTGAGGTAAGAGTTAATTCTCCTTATAATGATAGATCAGTCCCATTCAAATGTTGGGGTGGAGGTGTGTCTCAACGACTAAGAATAGCAGGTACAATGGGGCTGATAGATTTAATAAGAAGTAGAACAGGATCAGATTGGAATATAGAGATATGGGATGAACCTACACAATGGTTATCGGAAAATGGGATTGACGATTTGCTTGAGTTATTGATGGAAAGAGCTTCATCATCAGAGAAGAAATTATTTTTAATTGACCATAGAAAGTTAAATAGTTTTGGCGGGTTCTATAATATAATAAATATAGAGAAGGATATTGATGGAAGTAAGATTTCAATAGAGACGGATGGATAGAATACTTGCCAAAGATACGAAGTTTTGTCAAGCTGGTGGTTGTAAAAAACCAATAAGTGAATGGAAAGGTGGAGTTGGGTTTTAATGGTAAGCACTTGACAGAATACCGTAGTAAAATAAGATTTGAGGGTACGGTAAATAGAGAGTAAAGGATGAAAAAGTTAATTTGGAAATTAAAATTTGCTTTTACAATGTGGGACGAATCTGATTTGGGTTGGTTTAAGTGTTACGAATACGCGGGTATATCTTACGCAGACTGGTATGGAGAGGATCCTTTCGATGCGTGTTTTGAAGAAATGGATAATTGGAGTGATTAATGAATTTAGACAATAGAAAATCAAGGTTACTAATTGAAGCATTAACTCATTCAAATTGGATTGAGAATGAGTGGTCAACGGATGCATTAGAACAATCCTTATGTGCATGGAGATTTCTTTATAATCATGATGAATTAAAAGATTTTCTTATTTTGTATACTCATAAAGCATTAATGATCGATAGAGATATTGAAGATAAATACAAAGGGCAATTTAGGGACTGCGCTGTTAGTATTGGTAATAGAACTTGTCCTGATGTGGGGAAGAAAGCATTAGAAGGTGCTGTTAACATGTGGATAGAGAAGTGGGATGTAAATAAAGTATTAAATGACAAGACTTTAGATGTTGATAAAAAAAATCTTAAATGGCATCTTAACGCACATATTGAATTTGAACAGATACATCCATTTGTTGATGGTAACGGAAGAATAGGTAGAATGTTAATGAATTGGCAAGCATTAAAGTTAGGATTAGATCCTGTTGTAATTAAGGTAGAAGATAGGTTCAAATATTATGAGTGGTTTAATGAAGAATCTGGAAAAGATAAATTAGAACGTATCATTATTGAACAAGCAATAGATCATGCTAATAAATTAGATGCGGGATGATGTAGTGGTTACATGCTGGTCTCATAAGCCAGAAATCGGTGGTTCGATTCCACCTCCCGCAATAATATGTGTAGCTGTTGGTATAATTGGAATCATGCTGGCTTACGAGTCAGAGACGTCGGTTCGATTCCGGCACAACTGCAACTAAAAGAGGACACATGTACCAAGGGGGCGACAGACGTTTGCAACGTCCGTGGGGTAGGTTCGATTCCTACTGTCTCCATTTAAAAAGACTAAGTGTAGTATAATGGTATTATCCGCGATTTGGGGTCGTGAGATGGAGGTTCGATTCCTTCCACTTAGACCAAAATAATGCCGATATAGCTCAGCTGGTAGAGCATCTCTTTTGTAATGAGAAAGTCGTGGGTTCGAATCCTACTATCGGCCTTTTAATAAAGGTGACATTATGGATTTTAGAAAAGAATTAAAAAAGAGAATACAAAAGTATTTGCCAAAGATAGTGAGTGATAAATTAGGTGCAGAATTCACTCAAAAAGAAATATTGTTAATGATGATAGATGCTTTTGATTTACCTCCAAATGAAGTAGTTGAAGTGTTAGATCATATATCTAAAAAGTATAAATTAAAAACTGTAATATATACACCTGTAATGTTTAAAAAAGTGATGACAGAGATAGGTGCATTTGCTACAAATTCAACTAATAATTAAATGGATAATAAACAATTACAAATTTTGTTAGATAATTATTTTAGTTTATTAGGTAAGGCTATTGATTCAGCAAGATTACATTTGGAAAAAAATTCTGGTAGGGAAGATGAGTTGTACTACAAAGATATGAAGCATAATAAACCTTATTGGATGGATGAGAAAAAAGTTAAGGAAGATCCTGATTATTCAATAAAACAAACAGGTGATTTCAAAGCTTTAAAAGAATTAATAGAGCTGAGAGGTGCTTTGTGGCAACATATGCAAACACTATTAGGTAATAGTAATAATGGCATACAATGAAAAGTTAAATCGTTCAGTTCACCAGCTAATGGATATATGTGAACTTATTGGTTCTGCCAATACACTTCTGTTGTATGAGTACGCTAATTTCAAATATAAATATCACGGACATCTTTCCTTCCCGTCAATCAATTTTGTAGTTAATGTTTTGAAGGATAGAGATTTAATTGAAGATGTCAAAAGAGAAAGGTGTAAGAAATACACTAAGTACAATGCTAAAGAGATCATAGAAAAACATGGGATGTCTTTGGAGTTGTTTAATTATAAGATAAAGAAAATGAGAAAGATCAGAGATGAGGCAGTTAAAAAGAAAAAGAAAATAGAGATAATATAAAAGGAGGTGAACTCTTATGAGCATTGCAAGAACATCAGCAGAAGAATATGTAAAAGAAAAACTTGAAAGATTTAAAGGTAAAAAAATTGAGGAACTTGTTGAAGCTGTAATGAAGGAACATAATTACATAAAGAAATGTAAACAGGAAATAGAAAGATTGAACGATCAGATAGAAGAAATAGAAATGACTCCATGTGAAGATTTTATAAATTCATATGAGTATAGGGGAGAGTAATTTGAGAAAACTCATAGGTAA
>Ga0209349_1000152_pt1 | contig 37528 bp, 43 predicted proteins | sample ETNvirnome_2_130_FD_184067 | JGI IMG/M metagenome (GOLD analysis project Ga0209349, IMG submission 184067) | Marine viral communities from the Pacific Ocean - ETNP_2_130 (SPAdes) (version 2) | ecosystem: Environmental > Aquatic > Marine > Oceanic | place: Pacific Ocean | collected 2013-06-22
AGACACAGATGGCGACTACTTCGACGTGACGGGCACTACGGGCTACGCGGCTATGACCGTCGCAGCTAACCGTCACTTCTTCCTGCAATTCGATGCTGCGTTAGAGATGACGCACCATGCGACTAACCTTGATCTTCCTGGGGAGGCGAACATCACTACTGCTGCTGGTGATGTAGGAGAATTCTTCGCGACAGACGCAAACACTGTCCAGTGCGTGAATTACACAAAGGCCGATGGTACGGCTGTTGTTATAGGCGCGGATTCAATTGATAGCGCACAGATTGTAGATGACGCTATTGATAGTGAACACTATACCGATGGTTCAATTGATGAAGCTCACTTAGCAGATAATGCTGTAACTTTAGCGAAGATGGCCGGTGGAACCGATGGTAATATAATTAGTTTTGATGCTTCAGGCGATCCTGTTGCGATTGCAACAGGAGATGATGGACAGGTGCTTACGTCCGCTGGGGCGGGACAACCTCCAGCATTTGAGGATGCTGGTGGTGGTGGCGGCAAGGTTCTTCAAGTGGTGACTGCGACGACCAGCACAGCCGTTTCATCCAACAGCGACACGCGGGCAGACACTGGGCTTACGGCGTCGATCACACCAGCGGACACAGCTAACAAAATTTTGGTGCTTATTTCTCAGCACTGTTCGGCGGGTGGGGGCCGTGCGAACGGTGACATCCACATAATGCGCGACGCCGTCGACCTAATTAACTATTCACAACAAGCTAACGTCGACAACTACATGGGCAACTCCTTTTTCCAGTATTTGGACAGCCCCAGCAGTGTTTCCAGCATCACATACAAGACCCAGCAAGCGCTTGTGGATCAGTCGGGCTTATTTATAACCAACAGAACCGATAGTAGTGGCACCTCCTATAGCTACATCACCCTAATCGAATTGGATTATTCATGATGACTATCGAAAAAGTAGAGGCACTGGTCTCACTTCAGCCAGACGCAAAATTTGTTGTGACCGGCGACATAATTCGGTGGGATTCGCCGGACATTTCACAGCCGACTAATGATGAGATCACAGAGGAGATTGCTCGCTTAACAAGCGCCGAGCCCATGCGTCTGTTGCGTATCGAACGAAATAAGCGGTTGCATGATTGTGACTGGTGGGCATCGTCTGATCTAGAGATGAGTCAGGATCAAATTGATTACCGCCAAGCACTCCGCGATCTTCCTGCAAATACTCCAGACCCTGGCAACCCTATTTGGCCGACTGCACCAGAATGAGGCTAAAATGAGAAATTTCCTATGTGTCCTGGCGATGCTTGCTTTGTGGACACCTGTCCAAGCTGGTGAACCAATTGATTATAAAATCAAGCATCACCAGATGCTTTACACTACTGTCCTATTGTCGGGCGGGATTGGTTCAGGCTCAGGCACTGTTATTTTCAGTGGTAAGGTCGATGTTGATGGTGAAGCCGAAGTCCACACTTATATTCTAACTAACCATCATGTTATCCGTCGCTCTATCCACATCAAGGAAGAGTGGAATCCTCAAACCAAGAAAGAGACTAAGACAGAGACTAGAGATTTAGTTGAGGCATTTTGGTTTGAGTATAATGATTATTCAGTGATGGTCGGCAAGACAGGTCGTCGGGCAGAAATCATCGCCTACGATGCCAACGCCGATCTTGCTGTGCTTCGCCTTATTGACACCGAGCGGTTTATCGAGAACGTAGCCAATCTGATGCCTCGAGAAGACAAGCTACATCAGTTCGAGAAGGTGTACGCAGTGGGGGCAGGGCTTGGATTCCCGCCTTTTAGCACTGATGGAACGGTGGGCTACAACGACGGACTGTGGAAGGGGCATCGTTATGTCCTTACGACAGCCCCAATAATTTTTGGAAATTCTGGCGGCGCACTGTTTCGCTGGAGTGATATTAGCAATTCCTACGAACTAGCTGGGGTGCCGTCCGCCGTTTCAAATGCTGGGTTCGCCGGTCCTGTCACTCACATGGCCTGGAGTATTCCGATTGAGACGGTGTACGAGGTGCTTGAGGACAACTATCTTTGTCACATCTGGACCGACCCCTGCCCGGCAGAAGAAAAAGATGGTGCTTCAAATGACCCATCGGCGGACTGATTCCGATAGCAATGGAGCCGGGCATCGTCGGCTGATGCAGAGGCCGTTCGTGATCCCGCTTGCCACGGTCCTAGCCGCCATGGGAACTGCCATGGCCGTAGGCGTTAGTTACGGGCAGGCGGTAGACAACATCGGCGACAATACGGCCAGGATCGAGCGCGTGGAAGAAAGGGTCATAGCCGAATTAAGGGCCATAAACCGAAAACTCGACATGCTCTTCTCTCCAAGGCCTAGACAGTGATCACCGCTTCCGACATCGATACCCTGACCCGCACGGTTTGGGGCGAGGCCAGAGGCGAATCCTACGAGGGCCAGAAAGCCGTAGCCCATGTCGTGATCAACCGATGGAAAGCCGACGAGGGGCAGTTCCAACGGGACGATACAATTGCCACGGCCTGTTTGCGACATGCCCAGTTCTCCTGCTGGACCGCGACCGACCCGAACTTCGAGGAAATGCAGACAATTGGGTTTGGAGCGCGGTCGTTCCGCATCGCCATGCGCGCCGCCCTGGAGGCGCTTGACGAGCCAGACCCTACTGAGGGAGCGAAGCACTATCACACTGCTGGAGTCAGCCCAGAGTGGAGTAAACGCCGGGAGCCCGTGGTTGTTATCGGCAAGCATTACTTCTTCGTCGGTATTTTATAAACAACGGGCGGTGGTCATGTGGTTGACGAGAAACTCCGAGAGTTCGCGACTGAAAAACAGTGGGCGTATTACCTAGCTGTTGATGAACACGGCTCTCAGAAGGCCGCGTCCAGGGCGCTGGGGATAACCCAAAGCACTATTGGCCGATCTGTTCTGGCGCTCAAGAAGAAGGCTGCTCTACATGGCTACTCCCCGGATCACGATATCGTTCATCCGGCAGCACCCGGCTTTGTGTCAAAGGGCCACAGCACGCTGTATGACAGCGCCACAGGCGAAGCCAAACTTCAATGGCATAAGACCCAGCGGGATGAGCAGCAGGCCGGTCTGGCCCGGCAGGCGGCCCTTGAAGCCATGCTGGAGGAGATACCACCGGCCCAGCCAATCGAGCCGGTTGCTCTCGTCGGGAATGACCTGCTTAACCTGTATATCCTGACCGACTACCATCTGGGCATGTTGGCCTGGGGCGAAGAAACCGGTGAAGATTGGGACATAAAAATCGCTGAGAAGCTGCTTCTTGATTGGTTTACGGCAGCGATAGAGCAGGCTCCCAAAGCCGATGTAGGGCTGTTTTGTCAGCTCGGAGATTTTCTCCACATCGATGGGCTCGTTCCCATCACGCCGGCTTCCGGTAATATTCTTGATGCTGATACGAGATTCCAAAATATTGTGCGTGTCGCGGTACGCACGACCAAGCAGATCATTAGCATGTTGCGAGCAAAATATGCTCATGTTCATGTCATCTGTGCAGACGCAAATCACGATCCTGCGAGTGGGGTGTGGTTGCGAGAAATGCTTGCTTCAGCCCACCAGGATGACGACTCCATAACCGTGGACACTAGCCCCGATACCTATTATTGTTTCCCATGGGGTGATACCAGTTTGTTTTTCCACCATGGACACAAACGAAAACCAACCAGCATTGAGGGTGTCTTCGCCGCCAAATTCAGGGATATATGGGGTGGCAGTAAGTATAGTTATGCTCATCTTGGTCATATGCACCACCTTAAAGCTCTTGAGGGCAACTTAATGATCGTCGAGCAACATAGAACGCTCGCGGCCAAGGACGCATACTCTTCCTCCCGAGGTTTTTTGTCAGGCCGCTCGGCCTCAGTTATTACATATCGTAAGCAGCATGGCGAAGTAGGCCGTGTTACATTGACTCCCGAAATGGTCACGCCTGTGTGACCATAAACACTGAAGGATGAAAATTATGACAACGGAAATCTCGAAGCCATTTTGGGCATCTAAAACCTTATGGGTAAATTTGATTGCCTTGGCGGCTGCTATCTCTACCGCGTTTGGCGTCGACCTAGGTCTCAACCCGGAAGCGCAGATCGCTGTCGTCGGCACCGTAATGAGCGTAATCAACATCGTCTTGCGTCTGATCACCAAGGCACCGGTTTCCGTTTCCTAATGGCGATCCCGGTCCTAGCCGCATTCAAAGCGGTTTTTTCTATTCTCGGCCTGCTCGACATTATTGCCGGGTGGATCGAGAAGGCACAGATGCGGGCAACCATTCGAGCGGAGAACGCCAATGAAGAGTTTAAACAGGTCGCAGGGCGTATCAGGGAGGACAAGGGTTTGGTTTTCAAAATTCGCAGCAGCGGCGATGCTCTTCTTGCAAGGTTGCGACGGCGTTACGCTGCTGACCCATGATTTTTGCTTGAGAGACGCCCTGATATTGGTGACCGCAGGTGATGTGGTTGAGGGGTCGGCAACGGAAACGGAAATCATCGCTCACAATGCTCGGCTTGAGTGTGGGTGCCCTGACGCGCCGGCCTGGTGCGAGGAACTGTGACGCATGAGTTGGCAATGGTGGGCGGCGCTTATCGTCATAGCCCTGCTGGTGGGGTTTGGGTGACTCATACCAGCGCCCCGCCGTTCCGGGCCGCAAAATCCGCGCAGTCAGCGCACAGGCGATTACCCGGCCCGTTGGACATGAACGACCGATCCGGCTTGTCCCTGCACCGCGGACCTAAGCAGTCGCGCAGCGATCTGGCTGTGTCGTCATTGCGCGGCCTTCCCCTGACCTTTATGGCACGGCGCTGTTTGGGAGGTGGACTCACGCTCTTGTCGCCTTGTTGATGGGGAGGTCAGACGCGGCTGTCATTGCGCACTGTACACATCCCACGCCCGCTCCTCCATGTTGGAAACTATCTCAATGAACTTACCGTCGCGGGTGCGAAGGTACAGCCCCTCTGGCTCAAACGGTAGGTCGCCCACGTTCTCATGGGCGTCCATGAGATAGCACTCGGTAATCTCGATATCCGGGTCTTCAGCGGGTTCGCCGGGGCTGTTTAAACTTGCCGCGCGCGCAGGTCTACCGGGGGTGACGGTCGCGGTTACGTCGAGTTCGTTATCACCGGGTAGTGTGTAGGTGAATTGAACTGTCTCAGCCATCTTCTTGCTCCTTATCCAGTAGCATAGCCATCGTGCGGGCGTAGCCCGCGATGTCGATGATGCTATCCAGGTGGTCAGGGGTGCGGCACAGCCGCGCCATCTTGACGCAGATCATGTCGAGCGCATGGCGGATGCGCGGGTTTGGACACGCGCTCACGCCACTCTGAAGTGCGACGATATTATTGAAGAGACCACGCGGGTGCCCATAGTGCTCACCGCGCGCTTGCGTGACACTCTGGATGGCCGCGTCGAACTGTCTGGTGTAGTTGCTCATTGCTCACCTTCTTACCATGGGTCGTTGACTTAATGTATGAAGACTAATACGATGGCAACGCAAGTCAAGATTAAATGCTATGGAGACATCCAATGGGTTCCAAGGCCGAGGCTCTGAGAGACTTGGAGGTGGTCATCAAACAGTACGGCCTCGCACCGTCAACCGTGGGCCGCGAGATCGCGGGCGACCCCCACTTCCTGGCGCGGCTGCGTGACGACGACAAAACTATTACGACGAACACGCTTGACAAGGTATGGCGCTACATACTAACGGTTAAGGGTCAATTGGATTTGGATTTGGAATAGGAGAGAGAACATGGCGATACACCTACCCTACGGTGGGTCCAGCGCGCACCGCACAATCGGTTGCCCAGGCTGGCTCAAGAAATCAGAAAACCTTCCGCCCCGACCCGCTGGCGCTGCCGCCATCGAGGGGTCCATGCACCATCAGGTGATGGAACACGCCATCCGCGCCACGCTCACGCCGGAAGACTTTATCGGCATGGTGTACGCAGAACCGGGGACGGACTTCACCCGCATCTATGAGGCGTCTGACGTTGACCTGACGAACATCGCCTTCCACGCCACTCACAGACTGCTGGACGATCTCGACATCGACATCATCGAGGTCGAGCCATTCGTTCAGCTTGTGCCGGGTGTCGCTGGCGGGTCCATCGACCTGTTGGGTCTGTCGAGCGACGAGACGACGCTGCTCATAGCCGACTACAAGTTCGGTAGCGCGCCTGTGTCCGTCGAGGGCAGTCCCAACTTGGCTCTGTACGCCATCAGCGCGCGGCATGACTCGTTCACCTCTGACCTGTTCGACAAGGTCGAGCGGATTGTGTTCGCCGTCATCCAGCCGCGCGTCAAGGGTGTGGTCACGCTCTGGGAGACTAACACCGTGTTCCTGGAGTTGTTTGAAACCCGGTTCAGAGCGGCTATGGACCGCGACTACTTGTCGCCCGGCTCACACTGCCAGTGGTGTCCCGCTGCGCCGTTCTGCGATACCAAGCGCGCGAGCGTCATGGCGGCGAACCTGTTGGGCGTGAAGGACCAGGATCAACTCAACGCCGCTGCGGCCATGGTCGAAGAGGTCGAGACCTGGGTCAAGGCGGTCAAGGAAGAGATATACCTACAGATGACCCGAGGTGTGCCGGTCAAGGGTTGGAAGGTCGTACAAAAACGCCCCACCACCAAGTGGACCGACGAGGCTGGCGCGCGAGCGTTCCTCAAGAGCAAGCGCATCGCGGCCAAGTCAATCACCAAACCCGCCGCGACCCTGACGCCTAAACAGGTCGCTGAAGTTTTACGGAAAAGGGGTCATGCGTATGACCTGTCGAATTTCATCGTCTCGGAGAGTTCCGGCACGACCATCGCCACCCTTGATGACCCGCGTGACGCGGTCATCGTCGGCGACGTTCAAGGCGAACTGAGGGACATGATGAAGTAGCGCGGTACATGAGTACCGTTATTTTTGGAAACTAGGATTAGGAAACGAACGATGAGTACTAACTTTCCCACGGTTATGAACCCGAGTGATCTGTCCACCGCGCTGGCGGGCAGTCAAATCCAGGAGACGACGGGTCTGGCGGGTTTCTCTTTCTTGAAGATGGACTTTCAGTCCGGTGAGTGGCTACTCGGTCAGGACGCCGAGATCGTCACCGACGAGTTAATCCTCGTCAACACCACCACCATCATGCACGGCTGGATTCTCTGGTCGGGTGGACGACCCAACAAGTCCTTCGTCAGCTTCACCCAGCCGCTCCCGCAGCCGATGGAGCCAATTGGCGAGGACTATCCTTCTGAGGGCCGCTCGTTCCAGGGGGCGCTCATCGATGACGGCGAACCTCTCGCCTTTGATACCAACAGCTACGGTGGGCGCAAGGGCGTGGACGTTTTGCTGGGCAAGATCAAGGCCCACTCGGCAGAGGGGTCAAAGCACTTGTACCCCAAGGTCAAGCTGACCAGCGAAAACTACGTCAACAAGAAGCAGGGCGGCAAGCTGACCTACAATCCGGTGTTCGAGATCGTCGCGTGGTGCGACAATGGCGGCAACGAGGAAGGCAAGGCAGCGGCACAGGTCGAGGGTCCGACCGAGACGGCGGAAGCCCCGGCGGAAGAGCCTAAGAAGCGCCAGCGGCGTAAGTCTAAAGCGGCGTAGTTCCCCGTTACGTCGCCTAGGGGCGCAGGTCTTTGTTCCTTTCAGCCTGCGCCCCGCTTTTTCTCTGGAGTCCTCCATGCTGTACCTAGACCTTGAAACTCGCTCCGACGTGGACCTGATATTCCACGGGCTGCGGCGCTACGCAATTGACCCCTCGACAGAGGTCATCTGCATGGCGTATGCGCTGGACGACGATCCGGTCGAGTTCTGGTGGGCCGACGAGCCGTTCCCCCGCGAGGTCGAGGACTACTTCAACAGCGGCGATCCGGTCATGGCCCACAACGCGGGCTTTGAACAGGCCATCTTCCGTTCTGTCATATCCTTCTCCCATGCCATCACTGAGCCTCACGCCACCCAGTGGCGCTGCTCCATGGCCATTGGCCTCACCAACGGCTACGCGGGCGGGCTGGACGCCCTGGCGGCGGGTCTGGGGCTGGCCTACCGCAAGAACCCCCAAGGCGCGCGGCTCATTCGTGAGTACTGCGCGCCGGGTCACCTCAAGACGTTTAAACCCGGCGACGCGGAGATCATGCGGGACTACAACATCTCGGATGTCAAGACCATGCGCGAGGCGGTCCACTGTCTGCGCGATCTCACGCCAGCGGAGTGGGAAGAGTATCACATCAACGCCATCATCAACGACCGGGGCATACCCATTGACGTAGCGTTCTGCGAGGCCGCGCTGGGCTACACCCGCGAGGTCGCCGACGACGCCAACGAGCAGATCAGCCTCCTGACCGGTGGGCTTATGACCAAGGCGACGCAGCGCAACAGCCGGGACGCTTGGTTGTTACCCAAGCTGACGCCGCACCAGATGGACTTGCTCACGGTCCACAAGAAGGGCATCAAGAAGATCAGCCTGGATCAGGACCACCGCCGTTACCTGTTGGAGTGCGGTGATCTCGACCACGACGCCCGCGAACTGCTGGAGTACATCGACAACGCCGGGTCTAGCGCGCTCAAGAAATTCGCCGTCGCCAGCCACCAGCATGTCAAGGGCCGCGTCCACAACACGTTCCTGTTCAACGGCGCGGGGCGCACGGGCCGGTTCTCGGGCAAGGGGTTGCAGCCCCATAACATCAGGCGCGACGTTTATGGCAACAATGAGGCAGAGAGCCTTATCCAGGACGTAATCCAAGGGATGGAGATCGACCAGCCCGCCAACACAATGGCCCGTCTGTTGCGCGCCATGATCGCCCATGAGGACGGGCTATATTGGGTCGATTGGTCGAGCATCGAGGGGCGCGTTGCGCCGTGGCTCTCAGCCTCTCAGTCAGGCGAGGCCAAGCTGGAACTGTTCCGGCAAGGCCGCGACATCTATGTGGTGACCGCCGCCAGCATGGCGCACCTACCAGAGGCCATGGTCAGCAAAGATCAACGGCAGAGCGGTAAGATCGCCGAGTTGTCGCTCCAGTTCGGCGGGTCACACAACGCCCTGATCGGCATGGCTAAGAATTATGGCATCACCTTTGAAGAAGACGAGGCCCGTGGCATCGTGGACAAGTGGCGCATGGCGAACCCCTGGGCGCCCGAGATATGGGCCGCGTATGACAACGCGATCACAGAGGCCGTCTTGAACCCTGGCACAGACCAGAAGGTCAGGCGGGTAACGTACCACGCTGACGGCGTCAACTTTCTGTGGTGCGCGCTGCCGTCAGAGCGGCTGCTGTCGTACCCTCGCCCCAAGTTCGAGGCGTACATGACGCCGTGGGACGAGGAGCGTATAGGTGTAACATTTCAGTCACACTTCAAACCGGCGGCGGGTGAGCCGCCCACCCGCATCCACGCGCGCGGCGCGCTGCTATTCCAGAACACGGTACAGGCTGTCGCCGCCGATTGTCTACGCGAGGCCATCGTGCGGGCGCATGACGAGGAGTTGGAGATCGTCGGTCACGTCCACGACGAGATTATCGGGCTAGGCGACCGCGCGGCGGGCGAGCGTCTAAACGAGATTATGCTAGAGGAGCCGTGGTGGGCTGATGGTCTGCCACTCGCCACTGGTGGAGTGTCCCATGGAAAGAGGTATGGAAAATGACCAAGACTGAAAAGAATCTTCAAGACTACATCATACGCAACGTCAACCTACGCGGTGGCGTCAGCCGCAAGGTCGAGGCGGTCGGCCACACGGGCTTCCCTGACCTGTTCCTGGCGCACAAGGGTCGCCTAGTGCTGGTCGAGGTGAAGTCACCGACCGGCAAGGGTCGGCTCGCGGCCAAGCAAGAGATGGAGATCAAGCGGCTGACCGCCGTGGGCGTTGATGTCCGGGTCATCGACAGCTACGAGGGGGCAGACAATGTCATCGACTATCTCGCGGATGTCTAGACAACTCACCACAGAGCAGAACGCAGCCATCGACCGCCTGTTCGACTACGATCACACCATCCTCGTCGCGGGCACGGGCGTCGGCAAGACGGTCATTGCGCTGACCGCGATCTGGGACTTGATCCAGGCCGATACTCTTCACAAGGTCATCGTCGCCGCACCAGCGAAGGTCATCGAGAAGATGATTTGGCTCGACGAGATGGCGAAGTGGGAACACCTTCGGGGTATGCGCGCCATCCAGCTAGAGGGCGACAGCGCCCAGCGGATCAAGACCCTGCTGTCGAGCGAGGCCGAGATCATACTGGTGAGTTTAAACAACCTGGATTGGTTGCTGCACCAGGACCACGACTGCGACGGTATCGTGGTCGATGAGTTGTCGAAGGCGGCGGGCAAGTGGACGAGAGGTCTCAAGTCCAAGAAGCTCGGCGGTGGTCTGATATGGCGCTGTGGCATGACAGCGACGCCGGTCTCACAAAATTTTGAGAAATTGTACGCCATGGCGCGCATCATCGACGGCGGGCGGGCGCTCGGCACCAACCTGCGGAAGTTCTTGGAGGAACACTTTTATCCTGACTACCAGGGCTACAACTGGACCCTCAAGGGCTTCGCTGACGCCCAGATCACGCACAAGGTGCGCTCTCTCGTCCATCTAGTGACCGATGACAAGGTCACGGTGCTGCCAACGCTGCGACAGGAGACCGTGGAGTTCGATATGCCGCCCGAATCGCGGGCGTTCTACGACGACATGAAGAAGAACATGGTGGTCGAGGGGCGCGAGGCGGCAAACCAAGCGGTCAAGTCGGGCGTCTTGCGCCAGATCGCATCAGGCTTCTACTACGCCGACGATGGCGGCACACCTGTGTCGCTGGACAACGCCCGGATCATCGAGGTTGGTCGCTGGGTACACAACCTCGACGGTGATCCGGGGTTGGTCTTCTACGAGTTTGTCGAGCAGGGCCATGCCCTACGCAAGGTGTTTGGTAGCAAGGCACCTCACATTGTGTTCGCCCAGGTGCAAGCCATGTCCCACGGGGTCGATGGCCTACAGCATGAGTTCGCGGACGTTCTCTTTATACAGCCGGTCTGGAGCCGTGACACCAACGAACAGGCGATTGGCCGGGTATGGCGGCAGGGGCAAGAGAAGCCCGTGGCCGTCACGACGCTGGTGTGCCGTGGCACACTGGACGAGTTAGTCATGCAGCGCGTGGAAGATCGTGGCCGCTGGATGGAATTATTCACAGCACACTTGAAGGGAGAATAGTTATGGTTATGCTCAAGAGAAGTTTTACGATTGGTCAGCAGATTGTGGAACGGGCCCGCACGGGTCTCAGGGGTTACGGTGAGTTCGTACTCGCGCCCGCCGATTGCCAGTACATTCTGGATCACTGCGACTTCACCCAGCCGGTCAAAAACCCCGGCGACCAGCAAACCAACAGAAAGCTGAAGAAGGCTCGCGTCGCCGCCTATGTCACAAGCATGACCGACCGGGGTGTCATCGACACGGGCGACACGTTGAAATTTGACACCAACGGTAACCTGTTCGACGGTCGTCACCGCATGACCGCCGCCATAGAGGCGGGTGTCTCGCTCCTCACCCTTGTGGCGTTCGGTCGCTCGACCGAGGCGTTCGCCGTGACCGACAGCGCAACCGGGGCTAGGAAGAAGGCCGAATTGTTTGAGATGGCGGGCATCCAACGCGGCCCGCTCTTGAACGGTGTGACGAGCATCCTGATGAACTGGCGCGACGATCACTTCATCCAGAAGGGTCACGCGCACACGGGCGAGGTGTTGCTCAACTTCTACTTGGACACGATTGACGACGATCTGATGCAAGAGTGCGCAGCGCTCTGCGACCGGGCCTACAGGCGGGGGAAAACCCCACTCGTCTATCTCTGCGCCTTGCTCTATACCCTACGCACGAAGGGTGACGAGGCGTGGGCGCTTGAGTTCATGCGCTGCATAATCGAAGCTGATTGGGAAGGCAAGAACGCGGCCCTGGGTGTGTTCTTCAAATACTACGCAGTGGCGTCCGCCAATCCCGCGATCTCCCTGCGCGCGCCGTACAAGATGGCGCTACTGATCCACACCTGGAACAAGTTTCACGCGCGCCGCAAAGGTAAAACTGAGGAACTCACGGCGGTCGCTTACGACGTTAAACCCGACCTGACCGTGGAGAGGGTGAAGTGATGCAAGCTAACGAGTTTCTCGACACGATCTTCGACACCCTGGCCGACGATGAGTATGTCTGCGTGTCCCGTGCCATGGAGAAGAAGGACGGCACCGGCTTCTGGTTCAAGTCGTTTAAACTCGACGCGCGCCAGTGGCGCAAGTGGAAGCCAGAGGAACAAGCCCAGGCGTGGTACTTCTGCGTCTCGACCGTCGATGGCGCGCTCAACGACAAGGGCACCATGATCGCCAGGGGGCGCGCCAACCTCAAGCACTACTACTGCATCGTCCTCGATGACATAGGCACCAAGGTCACGCCGCCGCCGGTCGAGCCATCGTGGAAGGTCACCACCTCTATGGTGGACGGCCAACCCAGCCAGCAATGGGGTTATTGCCTCGACCCTGGCGACGATTGGGGGCTGTACGAGGCCGTTGTCGAGTGGTGCGCCGCCCAGGGTTGGTCCGACGCGGGCGCGGGCGGCTCTTACCGGCTCATGCGTGTGCCGGGGTCGGCCAACCTCAAGCCGGGGCGTCAAGAGTATCGCACCAACGTCACCGAGAGCGAGTGGTCGGTGTGGTCACTCGCCGAGTTCATGGAGGACATGGGTTGCGATGTGGATGCGCTCGATGTCAGGGATGTCACCGTCGCCGCCAGGACCGGCGGCGCGGTGGCGATGGATGGTATCGACCCGCTGCTCGATTGGCTGACTGATAACGGCCATGTGGTGCGCGACGACGGGTCCGATTGGGTCACTGTGGTCTGCCCATGGGCTGGCACCCACACGACCGGCGAGAACACGGCTGGCTACTCGCCGCTGGGGCGTGGGTCGGGCGTCTACGTCCAGACCAGAGCGTTTAAATGCCTCCACGAACACTGTGTCGAGCGCAAGCTGACCAAGTTCCGCGAGTGGGCTGGCAAGCTGGGCGCGCCGAGTGTGTCGGGCTACGACCCGTTGCCCTGGCTGCAAGACAAGTACGTCTACGTTGAGAAGGGTATGCTCTTCGTGGACCTACACCAGCGCACTATCGGCGGCACCTGGGAGTGGACCGTGGCCGAGTGGCAGAACAAGTACAGCGAGTTCGTATCTGTGCCGGGGTCCGCCAACCCGGTCTCGATGAAGGCGGCGTTCTTGCGGTCTGACAAGTCGAAGCGCGCGGTCGATCTCTGTTACCAGCCCGTGGCGCGCGGCCTGGACACCGGGCTGGTCACCAACAACGAGCAGTGCAACGTGAACATGTACGTCCCACCCAATCACAAGGAGACCGACGACACACCTCATGTCTTCCTCGATCATGTCGAGTTCCTTCTACCGAACCCGTGGCACCGTGAAATTTTCTTGAATTGGCTGGCACAGAAAATCCAGCAGCCCGCGTCGCGCTCTTACGCGGTCGTCATGGTCGCCGATGGTAAGCAGGGCACGGGCCGGTCGTGGCTCAAGGACATGCTGATCGAGGTGCTGCAAAGCGGTGTCAACTCGGCGACCATGCCGCAACTATATGGCAGCGGCACGTCGTCACAGGAGAACTTCACGAAATGGAAATCCGAGTGCCAATATCTGGTCGTCGAGGAGAGCCATGACCAGGGCATGTCGCGCGATGACTACTTTTATGGCTACGAGACGTTTAAACGCAACTGCGACACCAAGCCGACCAAGAACGAGGATATCAATATCAAATATGGAAGGATCAGCAAGGAGACCTTGTACTACAACGTGCTGGTGTTCTCCAACCACACCGACGCCATGGTCATCCCATCCGAGGATCGGCGCATCACGGTGCTGGAGAACCCAACCGAAATTAAAGATTATGACTACTACACCCGCCTGATGGGCGCGCTGAACACACAGGAGCCACGCCGTGTGTTCTGGTGGCTCATGCGGCGCAAGCTGGAGAGCAATTTTGGTGAATGGGGCGATGCGTTGAATTCGCCAGAGCAGTACAACCACATCACGCCGCCCAAGACGCCAGCGCGCCAGCGCATGATCGAGGACACCCGCGCACCGGCCGAGAGTTTAGCCGAGTGGATACAAGAGAATCATGCGCCCGATCTTGTGACCCGCGCCACGCTCAAAGCTGCGATTGGTGCGGCGGCGCGTGACCTGGACGACGACAAGAACATGCGCGAGCCGGGACGATTGACCAAAGTGTTGTGGCGAAAACTTCGCGGCCTGAGGCCCGATGATGCAAAAAACGGTGCCAGATATGTGATTGAAGGCAAGCAGAGTGAGGTCCGCGCCATCCGCAATCAATTGAAATGGGAAGCCCAAGACAGGGGCCGCGACACCGAAATTATCAAAGCGGAATTGGCGCGGACGGGTTTGCCGCCGAATGTCGTGAAAATTAGAGCGGGCTAGAGGGAAATTAGAGGGAATTGAAAATGGTTTGCTCTATCTGTGGCCCGCAGCTTTCTGCCGTTTCCGTATACCATAGAGTAGATAGAGGATAATCTGATATAAAACTTATATTATAAATGGTAATGGGGCGCCCCTGGATATAGGGGGTCTATAGGAGAATGCTCTTTTCTCTCTTTTCCTCTGGACCTAAAAAGCCCGCCGGTCACCCGGCGGGCTTTCGCTTGGCGCCAAGACCGAAATTATTTCTTGACTGCCGGAAGTATTTCGAGCAGGTCACCGGTGACTTTGGGGACAGGCGTCTTGCCTTTCTCGTACCTGATGATCTGCCGCGTTGACATGCCGAAACGGTTAGCGAGTTGCGCTTGCGTCATGTTGAGACCCTGGCGCAATGCTTTGAATTTGTCTGGTGTCACGGTTTGGCCTCCGTTGTCGGTATCGAAATATCGCGCCCATCGTAGCGATAGTTGACCGGGTCTGTGGTCTGCACAACGTGCCAACCGGTGGGCAGTGTCCAGCGCATGAACCTATCGGCGGCGCTTGCCTCGGCCTCGGCGAGGGTAGCGAACCGCTGGGCATTACCAGCATTTTCGCCATGGGAGAATTTGAAAATAGGAGCGTAGGAAGTCATGGTCTATTCCTTTCAAGTTTGTTGTGCGCGGGGACAATAGGCGAGCTTGGAGAGAATGGCGCGCCCGGTGTGCGGAGCGAGGTACGCCACATCACGCGCGCGCGGGCATTCTTTGACCAGACGACGCGCGGTCACCGGATAGTCGCCCGGATGTGATTTAATCCAACTAGCGGGCGTCACGGTCATGCCGGTGAAGGGGAATTCGCAGGGGTAGTGTGTTCGACGTCCCGTGCCTTCCGCTAGTTCTGACACCATGACCGCGCCGCCGTTGCGGGCGATTGTTTCCAACACCCTTTGTTGCGGCGCTGTCACGTTGAGCGGCTTGCGATTTAATATGATAGTTTTCATGGGTCTAGCCTTTCTCTGGTGTTTCGCCGAATTCGATATGGAACAGGCAATCGGTACAAATGTTCATGTGGACAAGCTTGCCATCCGACATAGCGTGCGCCGGATGTCGGTCGCCGCCTAATGTTGAGCAGCAGCACTCGCAATTGGACCAGGAGAAATGCGCCTCGCCCGCGCATTGGTATTCTTCGCTCTCCGTATCCTCGCAGTCGCTCAAGCCGCAATCGTCGCAACCGGGGCAAGCGCCGGTCGACACAGCGGTAAGCCCTGTGAGATAGTTGGTGACATTGGTAATAAATGTATCAGGTGTCATGGTCTTATTCCTTCCAGGTGTTTCAGGTTAAGCGTTCGCGCGAACAAATCCGCTAGCATCTTTCTTGGCGTCACCTTTAGCCTTCAAGCCGACAACCACGCCGTTGGGGTCTCTGAAACGCAAGTCGCTTGCGTCACCATCGATGACAGGCACAAGGGTATCGCCAAGCCTGAAAGTCGCAGGGACATCAAAGAACACCGCCGCCACGTTCATGCCATTACGGTATGCTTTGGCCGCTCTGGCGTCGTTATCCTCAGCCAGGGAGTATGTCAGAGAGTAGTTGTGGGGTAGTTCGCGCCGATTGTGGCGCTTTGTGTAATCGTAGAACGTGATCGCGGGAAACAACGCCATGATATTATCAGCGCCATTCACGGGGACGCGCTCCCAAGGGATGTCGCTTGAGCCGTTGAGCCGCACAACAGGCGTCAAGCCTTGGCGCTTGGCTTTGCGGACAAGCGCTTCAATCTCTTTAATGAGCGCGACCATGAAGGCGGCGCGATCTTCAAAGTACCATTGCGTTTTGGCTGCACGGCTATCGCGGATAGTGTTCGTGATGTCGCCGCGCTTGATGATATTGGCGCGGCCGGCATTCCAGCCTAGGCAAGCGGCGGAACAGCCCGCCGAGCGCATTGGGCAAACCTCGTAACCGGAGAGGTCGGCGGGCGCGAAGTACATCACGCCAGTAAGATAACCGAGCTTTTCGCCTTTGATGGTTTTAGCATCGGCGCTAACAGATAAGAGTTTCATAGTGTTTCCTTTCAAGAAACGGTTCGGGTCGGTTGACCCCAGAAACGCGCGCAGTGTTTAAACCGCGCGCGCTTGAGGTGTTAACCGATTGTGGTGCGGCCACTACAAATTGGGCAGCCCATATCCTCGCCGCTTGCGTCAATCCATTTGTTTGAAGTACGGAACACCATGCCACAGTCGGGGCTTTCGCAGGTCACCTTGACCATGCGCGTGGTCTGTTTCTTACGCCCAACGTCCACGTTGATTTTCCGGTGGGGGAAATCGCCCAAGGTTTTGAGAATAGATTTGGTGCGCGCCTTAAATATCGGTCCAGGTTCCGTTGCGGTCATTTTACCTACCAGCCCGATAGACGTCGCGAGCGCGCGGAATTTAGGACCGTGCCCGAACCCTGCGCCCAGCGTCCCATGTACCATCTCGTGTGCCGTGGTCTCCAGTATTTCCGTAGGCCGGTCGCGCGTTGGTGAAATCATTATCTCGGTTGTCTTGTCGGCGCTGCACTTGGGATAGAAACACTGGCCTATGGTGCGCTTTTTGGAAGCGAACCCGCCGCTTGATGGCAAGCCGATAGTGGCGCGATATTTCGGCAGCTTCAAACCTTCGGGCTTGAATTCCGCCATGAGAAGGACAATGGCTTGGTCAAGCCACTCTTGCCGAGTTTTCTTGTGTTTTGTCATTTTGTTCCCTTTCATAGAAACTGGGTTTCGCACAGATTGCCACGACCTAGGCCATGACAATCAATTCGGAACCTAGTAGCCCAACCAACACTCGATCAGGCCAACGCTGTAGCTGTCGCCCCGATTTGGGTTCACTTCGCTAGTGAAATCGGAAAAGTCCAAACCATGGTTGTTAATGAAACGCGCCGCTTGCTTGCGCGTTAGGGTGTCGTTGGTGTCCAGGTTTCCGTAAGCTTGCGATTGCATGGTGTTTCCTTTCAAGAGTAGGGGTAGGCTTAAAAAGCCGGGCGCATTTCTGAGGGTCATGACGCCACCCCACAACGGCTCGGCTTGTCGGTCGCCATGAATTTGCGGGGGGCGATCCAGGCGCCGTCTTCGCCGCGCTCGCCCCAAAACTCGACGCGCGCCTCAACGTCGCACCTGATACGGTAGCGCAAGGCGTCCGCTTGCGCCAGTGCCCAGTGAGCCGCTGCGTTGTCGTCAACCGCCGTGAGAGGCTCGCGGCAATAATCTTGCATGGCACCATCCTTGCCGTTAGCACTGCGGAAAATCACTTGATACTCTGTCATGACGTAATCTCCAGGTTAATAATAGAAAGAGAATTCAAGATGGCGACATTATGACACCCTGTCAACAACTAAATTCAGCAATCTTGCAAAAAGGCGGCGCGCGGTACTATATTACCGCATAACAGTTGCCTAATATCTAAAAGGGTTGAAATGACCAAAACGCGGAATTCGAATTACGCTGGACGCAAACCGCGAGGCCCGGCCAAGCTAACTAAAGACATGAAAGAAATTTTACACCTAGCGTTTGAGCGCGCTGGCGGTGTCGATTATTTGGTCAAACAAGCTCACGCCGAACCTAAGGCCTTCCTGGCGTTGCTTGGCCGGATTGTACCCGCTCAGGTCGCCTTGGACCTCGCCGTGAGTTTTGACCTGGGCGCGGCTATGCTTGAGAATCAGCGCAACCTAGATCGTTTAAACTCTATGACTATCGACCCCGGCGCGCCTGTGGTGATCGACGTGTTGGCGGAGACTGTGTCCGCCGACAAATGAATGATATCAATGGCTTACATCATACGTTCCAGTTTACCCACAAACCCACCCATTACTTGGACCGCGCTACCCGCGCTATGGATAGCGTGCTAACCGTGACCCGAATAGCGTATATCGGGTGAAAATTGCCACAAAAAGGCGAGGCGTGAACCGGGTCACATGTAGAAAAAAGACCCCAGGGGGTGTGCCGGGGGTACCCCCAGATCGACGACCGCGCGCTTTCTCTATGGACCTGACGGAGACACTCCGCAAATTTTCTGAGAAATTTTTTTTTTTTTTCTGAGAGGCACCCCATGGTGAAACAACAACCACACCCTGACGAGCAACAGCTTATTCATAAAATGTTGAGCTTCAAGGACGACCCCCTGGCGTTCGTCCTCTACAACTTCCCGTGGGGGAAACCCGGCACACCCCTTGAGCATCACACCGGGCCTCGACAGTGGCAGCTTGACGCCCTGGTGAGAATGCGGGACCACGTCCAGGCAAACATCAACAAGCAGCGGCAGGGGCTGGACCCCGAACTTCTCAAGCTGGCACGGGCGTCGGGCCGTGGGATCGGCAAGTCGGCATTCCTGGCCTGGGTTGCGCTCTGGTTGTTCTCATGTCTACCGTCGTCTACCGTGGTGGTCAGCGCCAATACGGAACAGCAGCTTAAATCCACCACCTTCCCCGAGATCAGGAAGTGGGCGACCATGGGTCTGAACAGCCGATGGTTCGAGCATAACATCATGTCGCTACAGCCCGCCGAGTGGCTGGTGCAGACGCTGAAGGACACGACGGGCTACGACGACGCCTACTGGTACATCCAGGCCCGGTTGTGGTCGGAGGAAGCCCCCGACGCCTACGCCGGGGTTCACAGCCAGATGGCTATGGCGGTCCTGTTCGATGAGGCGAGCGGTATCCCCGGCTGCATCTGGCCCGTCGCGCAGGGCTACTTCACCGACAAGACGATCCACAGGTTTTGGGTTGTGATCAGCAACCCGCGTAATCCAAGCGGGGAGTTCTTCGAGTGCTTCCACGGCAACCGGGACCAGTGGGACCACGCGACGATTGACGGGCGTAGCGTCGAGGAGAACGACGCCAACCTCTACGAGGACATCATCCGGCAGTATGGCCCCGACAGTGATCAGGCCAGGGTCGAGGTCTATGGACAGTTCCCGCGCCAGGGCGACGAGAACTTCATGTCGCGGGGTGAGGTCGAGGAGGCGGTGGACCGGGAGTTGGTGGAAGATGTTGGTGCGCCGCTCCTCATGGGCGTTGACCCGGCGCGGATGGGCCGCGACAAGGCGGTCATCCGGTTCAGGCAGGGCCGCGACGCGCGGTCGATTGACCCGCTGGTGTTTGCCAAGTGTAACACAGAGGAGATGGCGACCCACGTTGTCACCGCCATAGAGCGGTATCACCCTGACCACGTCTTCATCGAGGGCGACGGCGTCGGGGGTCCGGTCATTGAGTTGGTAAAGAAGGCCGGGTACGCGGTACATGAGGTCTTGGTGTCGAGGACGGCGCAAGACCCGACAACGTACTACCTTCACCGGACAGAGCTTTGGGGTCGGATGCGCGATTGGTTGAACACCGGGCTGCTTCCGAAAGAGGATGGCCTGATTTCAGACCTGTGCGTGATGCGGTACGCCATCAACCTCAAGGGACAGGTCGCGCTGTACCCGAAGGAGAAGATGGCGAAGCTGGGGTTCGCGTCGCCCGACTATGCGGACGCGCTCGCCATGACGTTCTCGCGCGATGTCAGCCGCCTCGACCAGCGAACGTCGAGACGTTTCGCGAAGAGAAGGGTTGCGCAGGGGGTCGATTGTGATGTATTCACATAATGCTTCATCATTCTCCCTCATACTCCCCACTCCGTTTAAACTCCTCGGCCTTGCGCCGGGGGGTTTACTCGTGTTAGTTTTGCGTGATGGATCATTAGGTAGGAGACTTTGACATGGGTGGTTTATTTGGGGGAGGTTCAACACCCCCCGCCCCAATCCCCCCGCCCCCGCCCCCTTCACGCTCTGACGCGGACGTTCAGTCTGCGGCTCTCGCCGCGCGGCTGCGGCGGGCACAGGCCCTGGGTCGGACGGAGACTATTGTGTCCAGTGGTGCGGACGAGGAGAACAATACCACCAAAACATTATTGGGGGCTGCATAATGGGGGGACATACCGGGGCTGGAGGTAGCCGGCACGCTCGCACAGCAGCGGCAGCAACGGCGGCGCTTCGGGCGGCGCTTCGGGGGGCTGGTCGTCGAAACGCTGGAGGAGGGCGCCCGCCCCCACCACCTCTGGCAGCGCCCGCGCCCGCGCCACCACCACCACCGCCGCCGCCTCCGGCAGCGCCGCTCGCCAAGTCACCGGCGGCGGCGATACAGCGTAAGAAACTCGCGGAAGCCCGCACGGCTGTTATCTCTACAGGGGATGACAGTGATGCGAGCGGTGCCACGAAACAGCTACTAGGGAACTAACCACCCATGATGACCATGGCCGCAGATATCATCAAACGGTTCGACCAGCTAGAGAGCGAGCGGGGAACGTGGGAGACCCACTGGACCGAAATCTCTGATCGTATTCTACCCCGGTACTCGGATACGTTCTTCAAACCATCGTCCGAACAGACCAAGGGTGAGAAGCGCACCGAGAAGATGATCGACAGCACGGGTGGGCTGGCGCTTGAACGGTTCGCCGCTGCCATGGAGAGTATGCTGACGCCGCGAACGCAGAGGTGGCACAGGCTCACGTCCGACAATGAGGAGTTGGGGAAAGAGCGGGACGTCAAGCTGTGGTTTGAACAGGCGACCAACGCCCTGTTCAGACAACGCTATGCATCGAAGGCGAATTACGCCAGCCAGCAGCACGAAAGCTACGTTGGCCTGGGCGCGTTCGGTACGTCCATCATGTTCGTGGACCGGCACGACCGGGGCGGCTTGCGCTATCAGGCGACCAACCTGAAAGAGATTCTGTTTGAGTTGAACCACCAGGGTATTGTCGATACCACCTACCGGAAGTACTCCCTGTCCGCACGGCAGATGATGCAGCGGGTCGAGTTGGACCGGTGGGCGAGCGTGCCCGACGAGGTTGCGAAGGCGGCAGAGAAGACCCCCGACAAGAGGTTTGAGATTATCCACTGCATTCGCCCGCGCAGTGAAGTCCGCCCCGGTAGGCTAGACGCCAAGAGTAAGAGGTTTGCGTCCTTCTATATCGCCGTGAACGGGCAACACGTTCTGAGCGAGGGTGGCTACGACACGTTCCCCTACCAGATTTCGCGCTACGTCACTGGACCGGGCGAGAAGTACGGACGCTCTCCGGCGATGTTTGTGTTGCCGTCGATCAAGGTTTTGAACGAGCAGAAGAAGACGATGTTGACACAGGGGCACCGCGCAATCGCGCCTGTCCTGTTGTCGCATGACGACGGTATCCTCGACACCTTCTCCATGGCTCCTGGCTCAATGAACCCTGGCGGCGTTACCGCCGAAGGGCGTCCGCTAGTCCACGCGCTCCCCGTGGGCAACCTCGCCGCCGGTCAGGAGTTGATGGACATGGAGCGTCAGGTCATCAACGACGGGTTCCTGGTCAGCCTGTTCCAGATTCTTGTTGAGACCCCGGCCATGACCGCGACCGAAGTGCTGGAGCGCGCCCGTGAGAAGGGTGCGCTGCTCTCGCCCACGATGGGGCGTCAGCAGTCCGAGAGTCTTGGCCCGATGATTGAGCGTGAAGTTGACGTTCTAATGAAACAGAACCTACTCCCGCCGATGCCTGAAGTGATGCTTGAGGCGAGGGATGGGTTTGAGATTATCTACGACAGCCCCCTGTCGAGGTCTCAGCGCGCAGAGGAAGCGAGTGGCTGGCTCCGCACGTTGGAAGCCGCTATTGCGTATGCCAACACCACCCAAGACTTGTCGGTCCTCGACCAGTTCGACGCCGACGTTATCTACAAGCAACTCGCCGAGATCAACGCGGTCCCCGCATCGTGGATGCGTGATGGGGCGGCGGTCCAGCAAATTCGCGAGGGACGCGCACAGCAACAGCAAATGGAGCAAATGGTGGCTGCAGCACCCGCCGCCGCTGGCGTTATGAAGGCTTTGAACTAGTGGCGGTGGTGCAGGCGGCGCGCGACTTCCTTGTCAGTCGCGCCCAAGCCTACAAGCGAACCTTCAGCGGGATATATGGCGAGCGGGTCTTGGGCGACCTAGCGGGGTTCTGCCGCGCCGACGCAAGCACGTTCAACCCCGACCCTCGCGTGGAGGGGATACTTCAAGGACGGCGTGAGGTCTGGTTGCGGGTTACCAAGCACCTGAACCTCACAGACGATCAACTACAACGGCACTTCAACCCTACAGGAGAGTAACACGATGACTGACGTATCTGGGTCCGCAGACGCGGGCAACCCAGGGGAAGCTACCGCGCCCTCTGGCGAGACAAGCGCAACCGTTACAGCCGTACCGGGGTCGCCCCTGGCTACGGACGAAAACGCCTCATGGATTGACGGCGTCCAAGACCCGGCCACGAAGGCGTGGGCGGAAGCCAAGGGGCTTCAGAACGGGAGTTTTGAAAACGTCCTTGGGAGCTACCACAACCTTGAGAAGCTGGTCGGCGCGGACAGGGCGGGTAGGACGATTACCGTCCTTGGCGACGACCCAACACCTGAAGAAAAGAACGCCTACTTCACGAAGCTGGGGCGTCCAGAGACTGCCGCCGACTACTCACTGAGGCTCCCCGAAGGTGTCACCGACGATACCCGCCTGACCATGATGCGGAACAAGGCGCATGAACTCGGCCTCTCGGACGCGCAGCTTGTGGGGCTTGCGGAAGCCGACGCGGCATACGTCGAAGCCGCCACCCAGGGGGTGATAGACACTAACGCGGTCAGCGCCGCCGACGCGGAAGCCCAATTGAGGACAGATTGGGGCGCGGCCTACGACTTGAAGGTCGCGGGTATCGACGTAGCCGCGCACAAGTTGGGCATTACCGAGGACCAGTTGGTCTCTCTGCGTGAGACGATGGGGCCGGTTGCCGCCATGAAATTTGTGGACGGTCTGAATACCAAGATGGGTGACCACGATTTTGAGGAAGACGGCGCTATGATCGCCGGTCACAAGACACCCGAACAGGCTCGAACGGAGATGAGCGAGTTGTCCATGAATAAGGAGTTCATGGATGCTTGGATGGACCGGCAACACCCCGGTCACAAATTGGCGGTAGAGAAGAAATCCGCTTTGGCCCGACTTGCTTCAGGAGTGGTCTAATGAGACAGGTCAGATTGGAAGCCTTGAGAATGGCTATCGACATCGTCCCTGAACGGACCAGCCCCGTACAGGTGTGTCAGGTCAGCGAGATTTTGGTTAAGTATATGGTCGAGGGACCGGATTTTTTGAAAGAGTTGGTGAAGATTGAAGACCCCCCGGCTCAAACACCCGAACAGCGGCGTAAGGGGCGCGCCGCCCCTTAAAGGAGCTATGGTGATGGCGTTAGCTACAGCGGCAGTTGGCCTCAGTGCCCGCCGCTGCGGCTTTGAGCGGTTTTGATAAAACCTGTTGCGTTTAAACCACACCTGTGGCAATAATGAAATCAGAGCGCACCATGTGGTGTAGAACAGGCAACGTCGATAACCCAATAGGGCCGACAAAAAAGCCCCAGTATTGGCCCCGCTTCAGCGGATAAGCCTTCAGCTTTTGTTTTCACCGACAGAAGGAAGGCATTTCCAATGTCAAACGAAATCCTAGACTGGTCAGTAATTGACTATAAATCGACTGTTGAGCATCTGCTTCAGCAGCGCGGGTCTAAGTTTCGTGGCGCGGTGATGGAAGACAGCTACCACGGTAAGAGTGGTGCGGCTGTCAACCAGTTGGGTGCGGTGACGGCGCAAGCCAAAACCACACGCCATGCCGATACGCCATTAATTGAGACCCCTCAGGACAAACGCTGGGTCTACCCCACCGATTATGAGTGGGCAGACTTAATTGACGATCAAGACAAGTTGCGCATAATCGCCGACCCCACAAGTCCTTATGCCATAAACGGCGCAATGGCTTTGGGCAGGGCGATGGACGACTTGATCGTTACGGCGGCAACAGGAACCAGTAAGACGGGCGAGGACGGAACTACGTCAACGTCTTTCCCGGCTGGTCAGACTGCTGGTACGACAGCCGGTGGTTTAACGGTTGCCAAGCTTCGGGAAGCCATGCAGTTGCTTATCGCGGCTGAAGTGGATGTGGACAATGAACCTCTGTGGTGTGCCATTGGCGCACAACAGCATGACGATCTTTTGGGCGAAACTCAGGCTATCAGCCTCGACTTCACCAACAGGCCCGTCTTGGTTGACGGACGTATTAAAGCCTTCATGGGCTTTAACTTCATCGACAGCCAGCGTCTTGCTCTTTCTGGCACAGACCGCACCGTCATCACTTGGGCGCAGTCTGGCCTTCACCTTGGAATGTGGAACGACATCAGTGTCCAGATTTCAGATCGTGCCGACAAATCTTACTCAACTCAGGTCTACGTCAAAGGCACCTTCGGTGCCACCCGTGTTGAGGAGAAAAAAGTCGTCGCAATCACTTGTTCGGAGGCTTAAACGATGGCTACTACATATAGCGTCCAAAAAACCAAGTGGGACCAGAACACTCCAACGGAGAAGATCAAGACCAACGAGAGTGCTGGGCGAGTTCGTGTTGCTTATGCTTTGTATGAAGCGTCTTCGATGGCGGTCGGCACCATTGAGATGTTCAACCTTCCGAATGGTGCGCGTATCCTTTCGGGTGAGTTGGTACATGACGCCCTTGGCGGTTCCACCACAGCTTCTGTAGGCCACGCGGCTTATACAAACGCTGCTGGTACGGCTGTCGATGCAGACGTTGATGAGTACAAAGCTGTGGCTGCGTCAACCTCAATTACTACGGTTGATATTGCCGCTACTTCGGCTCTCGGTCGCAACAGTGTTGTCGATGCAGACCAAGATGGTATCCCCATCACGGTTGTAATTGCTGGCGCTGCTTCTACTGGCACGATTGAGTTGACAATGTTGTACGTTGTTGATTGAACCCCTCAGAGGAAGGGGTTGTAGCACTTCAGCTTGCTCAACCCCTTCCTTCTTTTCTTGTTTTTGAGGAGAAGATAATGGCTGATGATTATGCGCTTGCGTACAAAAAAGTAACAGAACTGACCTTGGAGGAAAATGCCCCCGCTTCTGGCGATTGGGGTGTTCGCTGGGACACCAGTGCTGGTCAACCCGTCCGGGTTGCGGCAGAGAATCCGCTTCATACGGTCGGTACAACCGCATCTCTCGCGGAACTTAATATGGCGGCGGATAATTCCGCCAACACCGAAATCGTTACCACCACCAACGCTATCGCCGCCGCCGAAAGCGGGACGACTTATATCCTGAACAGCGCCACGGCTTTTGTGTCAACTCTCCCCGCTGTTGCGGCTGGTCTGCGGTATACCTTCTATGCGGGCGCAACTCAGGTTACAGGTGGTAACCACACGATCGTCCCGACCGACGACAACACCATCTATGGCGATTACAATGTCGCGGGGGCTACGGTTCCGGCTTCGGCTGAAGGCAGTATCAATTGGGTGGCTGACACAATGCTCCCAGGCGATAAGGTCGAGGTTTTTTGTGATGGCACAAATTGGTATGTCAGCGGGTCGGCAGCGGCTTCGGGGGCCATTACGTTTACTACTTAGGTGGGAGCGGTAAATGACTGATGCGGTAAGCATCTGCAACCTCGCTCTACAGCGGGTCGGTTCCAAGACCATATCAGCCCTATCTGATGACACCACGGCAGGGCGGGCTTGCAATAGGGTCTACGCGCAAGCCCGTGACAGTGAACTCCGCGCCCACTCATGGGCGTTTGCCCGTGAGAGGGTCCAGGTTGCGGCAGACAGCGCCGACCCCCCTTTTGGGGCGGCGAGGCGATACGCTTTACCGTCTGACAGCTTGCGGATATTGCCGACGAACGGGCGAGGCGGTACGGATACCCAAGATGACTTTGAGATATTTGGGCGTTTCATCCATACCGACCACAGCACCCCCATCAATCTGGTGTACGTTAAGCGTGTCACCGATGAGGAGACTTTCGACGCCCTGTTCGTTGAACTCTTGATTGCCCGTATTGCTATGGACATCGCAGAGAAAGTGACGCAATCGAACAAGAAAAAAGAACAGGCCATCCTCCACTACAACGAGGTGCAGAAAGAGGCGCGGCGGGTTAATGCGTTTGAGCGTCCACCTCAGAAACCGCCTGTGGACACTTGGCTCAATGCGAGGCTCTAAGTGTCAAAAGTATCAGCTATACAGAACAATTTCAACGGCGGGGAAATTTCGTCGCTGTTGTATGGGCGACCGGATGTTGATCGCTACAAGACCGGGCTGAAGACCTGTTTAAACTTCATCCCCCTTGTTCAGGGTCCGGTTGAACGGCGTCCGGGTACGCAGTTCATCAAAGAGGTGAAGACAAGTTCGCTGTCCACCAGGGTTGTGCGCTTTGAGTTTTCAACTACGCAAGCCTATATCATTGAATTTGGAAATTTATACTGCCGCTTTTATAAAGACAACGGCATCATTCGTTCGTCCACTTCCGCCATTTCAGGCGCTACAGTGGCGAACCCTGTTGTCGTAACGGATACCGCCCACGGTTATTCAGACGGCGCGGAGATTTTCATAGATGCTGTTGTGGGTATGACGGAGTTGAACGGTTCTTATTATGTCGTAGCCAACAAAACCGCCAATACTTACGAATTAACGGACGTTGACGGTGTGAACGTCGATGGTACAGCATACACCGCTTATTCGTCTGCTGGTACGTCCGCGCAAACGATTGAGTTAACCACCACCTATACCACGGCGCAGTTGTTTCAGTTGAAGTTCGCACAGAGCGCGGACATTTTGTATATCACACATCCTGACGTTAAACCGCGCAAGATGACGCGAACGTCCGACACGGCTTGGACGATAACCGATATTACGTTTTCCGATGGCCCCTACTTGCGGACCAACGTAGAGACAACCACACTGACGCTTTCTGGAACTACCGGGTCCGTCACCGTGACCGCGTCAGCGGTAGCGGGTATTAACGGGGGTGACGGTTTCCAGACCAGCGACATTGGGCGGCTTATACGTTGGCAAGACTCCGCTTCAGAGTGGACGTTTCTGACGATTACCGCCCGCGCCAGTACTACCAGCGTCACCGCTACCATAGACGGGCCTGACGCTTCCGCTGGTACGGCTACAGTAAGCTGGCGGCTTGGGGCATGGTCGGACACTACAAGCTATCCTGGCGCGGTCACGTTCCACCAGAACAGGCTCTGTTTCGCGGGTGGGACCAGCGAGCCTCAACGGGTGGATATGAGCCGTACTGGTGATTTTGAGAACTTCGCGCCGACAGAGGTGGACGCCACGGTGGTTGACGATAACGCCATCACCAACAATCTGTCAGCCGACACCGTCAACGCAATTCGATGGATTGCGGACGATGAGAAAGGGTTGTTGATTGGCACGGTGGGTGGTGAGTGGCTTTTACGTCCGTCCGACACGGGCGGTGTCACAACCCCCGCCAACGTCCAGAGTAAACGGTCCTCTGCCTACGGGAGCGCCAACATCCAACCCATTAGGGCGGGCCGTGGTGTTCTATTCGTGCAAAGGGCGCTTCGTAAAGTCCGCGAATTAGCCTATGTCTTTGAGGACGATGGCTTCAGAGCGCCTGATCTGACCCTGGTTGCGGAACACATTAGCCGCACAGGTATCGTAGAGTTGGCGTATCAGAATGAACCGCAGAGTCTTCTTTGGATGCCGTTGGTTGATGGGACGTTGATTTGCTTGACCTACGAGCGTGACCAAAAAGTTGTCGGTTGGTCCCGCCATGTTGTCGGTGGGCAGAGTGACGCCGGGACTACCCAAGCCAAAGTAGAAAGCGTGACGGTTATCCCAAACACCAGCGGTACGGCTGACGAACTCTACATGATTGTCCAGCGGTACGTTAATGGCGCGACCCGTCGTTATATCGAATATCTGAAACCCCATTGGGAAGAAACCAACGATCAAGAAGATGCCTTTTTCGTAGACAGCGGTTTGAGTTTGGATGTTCAGCTTGTGATGACCGCCGCGACTAAAGCTGATCCTTGTGTGATTACATCATCGTCTCACGGCGTTGATGACGGTGACGATATACGAATTACAGAAGTCAATGGTATGACGGAGTTGAACGGCAACAACTACATCGCGGGTGAGGTTGCGACGAATACCCTTGAACTTTTTAGTAACACCAAGCAGAACACCACCATCTCAGCCGCCACAGCGGCGAACCCTGTGGTCATAACCGCCCCCGCGCACGGGCTTTCCAATAGTGACCAGATTGGCATATTTGGCGTCGGCGGGATGGTTGAGTTGAACGGTAACGGGTATGTCGTAGCCAATAAGACCGCTAATACTTTTGAACTGTCAGGCATCAATGGGACGGGTTATACCGCTTTCACCAGTGGCGGGGACATTCGCGCCGCCATCAACAGTACCAATTTTACCACCTACGTTTCAGACGGGGTGATAAGGGAGCGGTCAACCGTAATTTCAGGGCTTGGCCACCTTGAGGGTCAGGCTGTTAAAATTCTTGCTGAAGGTGCGACCCACGCCGACAAGATCGTTACATCAGGCGCGCTCACTCTGGACAGGTCGGCCTCCGTCGCCCATATCGGCCTCGCCTATACATCCGACTTTGAGACGCTACGCTTTGACGTTGGCGCGCGAGACGGGACCAGCCAGGGTAAATTCGTTCGCTTCCATCGTGTTATCGTCCGGTTTCTACAAACCCTTGGTGGTTGGATGGGGCCAGACACGTCGAACCTGGATGTCTTGGTACTCCGCGAAGGCGGCGACCCAATGGACACCAGTGTGCCGCTGTTCACGGGCGACCAGGAACTTGATTGGGACGGGCAATACGGCACAGACGAGCATTTCTTTTACCGGCAGATCGACCCCCTACCTGTTACAATTGAGGCGGTAATGATCCAAATGGAAACACAGGACAGGTCATAGTGTTCGAGGTCATCCCCTTCAAGGCGGAACACTTAGCCGCTATCAAGCTACAGAGTATGCAAGCTCACTTGAGCAATTGGGTGACTTTGGAGCAGGGGCGCGCCCTTGAGCAGTCTCCAAGCTACACCGCGCTCTCCTACGGCGCTCCTGTCGGGTGCGCGGGGGTTATCAATATGTGGATGGGCCGCGCTGTGGCTTGGGCTTTTATCGCAAAAACCACACCACAGACTTTTCTCAAGGGACACCGGGCCGTCAAAAGATTCTTAGATGGTTGTTACACTCAACGAATTGAGATGACGGTCGATTGCGATTTTCCCGAAGCGCACCGTTGGGCCAAGATGCTGGGTTTTGAAATGGAGTGCGAACGGATGAAACATTACAGCCCAGATGGCCGGGACTGTGCTTTGTACGCGAAGATCAGACCATGACCGGCATAGAAACCATCCTGATGGCTGTCGGGACGGTGGTGTCCGCTGTCGGGCAGCTTCAGGCGGGCGCGAACGCAGAGGCGGCGGCGAACTATAACGCCCAGGTCTCCCACCAGAACGCTCGCGCCGCGCGTCTGGCGGCGCTAGAGGACAGCAAGCGCCAGCGGCGTTTGGCCACGAAGCGTCAAGGCGAGCGCCGCGCCCTCGACCCTGACAAGCTGGACTTACTTGAAGACAACGCGATTGAGGACGCACTGGAAGAACAGACCCTCCTCCATAGCGGCGAGGTCAGAGCGATAGGTTCTGAGAACACCGCCGGGTTGGAGATTGCAAGGGGGAAAGCCGCGAAATCCAGTGCGGCGACCAGCGCGGCGTTTACGCTGGTCACGGGCGCGGGCCAAGTGGCGGGCGGGTCACTCTTCCCTAGCTCTAGCGCACCTCTCATCTCCGCGCCGTCCACCGTCCCCTTCCTCTCCAACGCCCACCCCTGAGTAGATCATGGCAGAGTTCCCAGAATTTGATGCGTCGATTGGTCTGGCTGGGCCCACCAACACCCGGCGCGCGACGGCTGAAGACTTCGGTGGGCGCGGGGAGGGGCTGATCCAGGGCGGAGTCGCAGTACAGAAGTTCGCTGCACAACTAACGGAGCGGAAGGAGCGCGCCGACATAACACGGGTCCAGACACTGCGCTCAAACGCCGTGTCTGAAATAACCAAGTTCACCGTGGACGCCGAGAGCGCGGCGGATGCCGGGGCACCGGGGCATATTGAGAACGTCGGGGCTTTCATAGATGACTACTATGAGAAACTCACCCCACAGGCCACCACAGAGGCAGGGAAGCTCCTATTAGCTCGTCAGGCTGCGGAGGTGAAGTCGGCGTTCACCGTAGCGGCGATTAAATTTCAGTCGGTGTCCATGGGGGTACAGGCTAGGGATAACTTTGAAGTCAGCGTTGACGTAGATGTGAACACAATCTCCACATCTACAGACCCCCTGGCGGCGTATAACGCCCTTCTTGGCCCGCAGCTAGACAAAATAGGTGACGAGCGGGGCGCGTTGCACAAAGGACTGAATGCCGAGGACAGAGAGGGATTGTCTACGGATGTACGGGAGAGTTACGCTGACGCCCTTGTCCGGGGGTTCATCCGGCTCAATCCCGCGAGCGCCTTGCATGAATTGATTGGTGGTAGGTTCGATCAGGTACTCAGTAAAGAAGACAAGGAGTCGCTGATGAGTGCCGCCCAGCAGGGGGTGGATGGTGTCGAAGCGGCGAGGAAAGCCGCCATAGCGGCAGACAAGGCGGCACAAGCCGAAGCGGTGCAAAAAGAGCAGGGCGTCGTTTTTAACATGATACACACCGGGGTCGGCCCTGAAGGCGAAGCGATGACCCCTGAGGCGGTGGTGAATTATATCTTAAGCAACACAACGCTCCTACCGTTCCAGGGCGCGGGGAATAAGAACCAACTAATTGATGTCCTGACCTTGCGCGCGAAGGGCGTCACAACCGGAGAGATGGACGCCACGGTTAAAGAGGAACACCTCCGCGCGCTTGCCGTCATGTATACAGGTGTGGACGCCGAAGGAAACCAAGTTTCATTGGCTACTCTGAGGGACCAGTTGCTCGATGAAGACGGGGCGTTCTCGGAGTTGTCCGCGGCCACCATCAGCACTATCACAGCATCTATCGACGCCCGTTTAGCTTTTGCTGAGGGCGACCAGACCAAGGGCGAGATCGAGGCCGCACACCGGGAATTGTACGCCATCGCCATTAGCGGGGGGGCCGATGGCGAACCCGTCAGCACGGCAGACTTCAGGGTGCTTCTCCTATCAGACAAGTTCCGTGTTCTGAGCGGGGCTACTAAAACCGCGCTCCTCAAACTCAAAGAGGCCGGGGATGCGCCGAAGGTAGCGGCGACCGTCAAGGCGGCGCACCTCAACGCGCTCACCATCATCCTGACCGGAAAAGACCTTGAGGGCAAAGCCGTCTCAGCTACGGAACTGAAGGCACAGATGCTCAAGTCGGATGGGCCGTTTAAGAGTCTCAGCGCGCCCGTTATCGCAGCCATACTCGAGATTGGCGAGGGGGTTAGCGCGCCCAGTGCTGCGAACATCGCCGCACAGCGGAACGTTCTGACGACGATACTGACGGGCAAAAACCCCGATGGGGTTACCCTCACGGACGTAGAGATAATACAATACATCAACGGTCAAACCGACCTTCCCCCCTCTGGGACGGGGTCTATAAAATCCTACGTTAGTATGGCGAACGACGTAGCCAGCAAGCGAAGGGGACTCACCGCAGGCAGCGCCGCCAATGAAGCCTACCAGCGGCTGCACTTACCACCAGATGACCCCGATCATCTATCCGCGTCTGCGTTTGCGACCGACAAAGACCTTATTAGGCGGTTGGGCTTCAAAGTGGCGTCTTCACTCAGGGACTCCGCACTGGCGCTTCTCGACCCTGAGACTAGGGCGTTAGAGATTGAGATGCTGGGGGTTTTCACGCGGTTCTCCTCCAGCATCACGAAAGCGACATTGTTCAAAGCGGACCATGTGGGGGACCAGTTGAACGAGGCGTTTAGACAGGAGGTGCGGCGACGGGTTGACGCGAAGCTTGAAGCGGGAGAAGACCCCCTGGTTCTGTTTGATGATGTGGAGGGCAACAAGGAGTACGTCGGTCTGCTGGTGCCTAACTACATCCGAAGCGCCAAGGAGCAGCGCGAGAGCGCAAAAAACCGGATGAGGGACCAGCCGATAGAAATATACACCTCACCAGCGGCGCGCCTAGAGGGCGAGACGATTGAGGAATATGAGAAACGGATGAACCAGTGAGCGGCGACGATTACATCGACAGGCTCTCAGCCGCAGGGTTCTCCGAACAGGAAATACAGGCGCACATGCAAGGGCGGCGCGACGAGTACTCCGCCGCCGGTTTTACCGAGGAGGAGATCAACACCTACCACGGCGCGCCGCCCATAGACGACGAACCCATAGAGCGTTACGTCAAGATGGTCATCGACGGCGTTCTGGATGAGTTCCAGGGCGCGGACGACCCTCTCACGGGTGAGCGCCCAGGTTTTTCGGAGTTAGTAACCCGAGGTGCGGAAGCCGGGTGGAACGCCTCAACGGTGGGGATGTACATGCGGAAGCAGATGCCCGACCCGGTACACCAGAGAACTATTGCAGGGTCAATCCCCCACGGTTTAGCCACACTCGCGGGCGACCTCCCCCTCATGCTATCCGGCGCGGCGGTAGCCATGCCTGGTGGCCCGGTTGCGATGTTGGCGACGGCGTTCGCCCTACCCGCCGCCGCCAGAGAGGTTTTGGTTCAAGCATACACCCGTGGGGAGGTTGTCGATGTAGCGGACTTCTTCCAGCGGCAATCCGATATTTTTTTGGCGGGCACGAAGGGCGCGCTGACAGGAGCGTCTACGGCGTTGGCAGGGGGGCTTGCCACAACTACCGTGCGGAAGGTGGGGGCGGAAGTGGTTATGATGACCACAGTGGGGTCGACCCTGGAAGGCCAAGTGCCAACCCCCCGCGACTTCTTCGACGCCGCCGTCATCCTGTACGGGTTTAGAGCCACACAAGTTGTACTCGGCAAGGGTGTCACGGCGACGCAGCAGACCGTCGTGCGAGGGCGGGAGGTGCTGATGGACATCTACGCCAAGACGGGTAAGCGCCCCGCAGAGGTTCTGGCCGATATGGAAGTGGACCCGACCATACTGGCAGATGTCCTCGCGGCCATGGACCCGAACGCGCGTCGCATCCCCAGAGCATACGCCGGGTTGATTGAGGAGGGCGGCACGGGCGCGCGAGGCGAACCACCCCGCGCCCCTAGCTCCCCCCGCCCCGCCCAGTTGTTGGATGCTACAGTCGCCGACGCCCAGGCACGGGTGAGTGCCAGGATATCTGTTGGAGGTAAAACCGAGCGGTCCACTAACACCCTGGACATGCTCTATACGGAGGTGGTGGATTCGACCTACCCGCTGTTTAAGTTGGTAGAAAATCTGCGGGACGGGACGGAGCTAAAGGCAGACCTCAACCCTTATTACCAATCTCGTTTCGTCCCGGCGGCAATGGCTAAGTCACAACTGTTTCTCGACATCGAGGTACGGCGTTTCGGCTCAACGGAGGTTGTCAGTCGCGGCCTCAAACTAATCTTGGAACCGGTCAACAAGGACTTAGATGGCTTCCGGGCATACATAACATCCAAGCGCACCGTCGAGTTGGCCGCACGGGGGATCGAGACGGGGGTCGATCTGGCTGACGCGAAGGTAATAACAAGGGCTGGCAAGGCGAAGTACGAGGCGACGTTCCGTGAGTTAGTCGTCTACCAGGACGCCGTGCTAACCTACCTCAAGGATAGCGGCGTCATCTCTGAGAGTTCTTTTAAGAAGATGATAGAGGCCAACCGCGACTACGTCCCGTTCTTCCGTCTATTCGCGGAAGAGACGGGCGGAGCGCAGGGTGGTCGCGCAACCTTACGCAGCCCGATTAGGCGTATCAAGGGTTCTGAGAGGATAATTGTCGATCCCCTGGAGAGCATCATAAAGAACACCTACGCCTTCGTGCAGCTCGCGGAGCGTAACGCTGTTGGCGTTAAACTCGTTGAGTTGGCCGAGACCATGCAGGGGACCGGGGAGACAGCCTTGGTGCAACGTGTCCAGCCGCAGGTCACACCTATCACGGTGAAGGCCAGCGAGATGACGCCCCTGGCGAGACGGATGGCGGAGGAGTTTGGGATCGATTTCACCCCTGACGAATTTACTGTTTTTAGAGCGAAGTCTCTCCGCGAGTCGGCGACCGAAATAGCCGTGTACCGCGATGGCAAGCGAGAGGTCTACGAGGTCGGGGCCGATGTCGCCGAAGCCATGAACGGCATGGATGGGCCAAGCGCCAATCTATTTATCAAGATAATGTCCGCCCCCGCTAGAACCCTCCGAGCGGGGGCTATACTCAACCCGGAGTTTTTCGTTAAGAACCTCTTCAGAGATACCATCTCTGCCGGGGTGTTCTCCACGGGCAATTTCAGACCATTCTTTGATACCATAATGGGCATGGGTGAGCTTATGAAAAAGGGGGAGGTGTACCGTGATTGGATGGCGAGTGGCGGCGGCAACGCCACATTCATCTCCCTTGACCGGGCGTACCTACAGCAGAGCCTGAAAGGACTGCTGACGACCACGGGCTTGGGTAAGGTGAAGAACCTTGTGAAATCACCTTTGGAGTTGCTCAGGATCGGGGCTGAGTTATCGGAGAATGCCACCCGCCTGGGTCTGTACGCCAGAAAGACGCGAGGCCGCAGGGACGCCACATCCAGAGCGGAAGGCGCGTTTGAGAGTCGCGAGGGGACGTTGGATTTTGCAAAAATGGGGGCGTCCATGCGGGGCTACAATGGTGTCTCAGCTTTCCTGTCGGCGCGCATTAACGGCTACGACCGCCTGTTTCGCGCGTTCAAGGATAACCCGGTGAGAGCTACAGCCCTCGCCACCGCAACCATAACCATGCCGTCCGTAGCCCTCTGGTTAGCCAACCACGACGACCCCCGGTATCAGGCGTTGCCCCAGTGGCAGAAAGACCTTTTTTGGATTATCATAGTGGATGGCGAGGACATGGCCGGGGCCGATGGTCCCGGTACGGGGCGGTTGAGTAAGCCAGGGACCATATACCGGGTGCCCAAACCCTTTGAATTAGGGATTATGTTTGGGACTTCAGCGGAGCATATCCTTGAGGCGTACAAAGCGCATAACCCTGACGCCCTGGCGGGTATGGTGGAGGCGTTCGGGGCCGACGTTGCCTCATCACTCGTGCCTACGATGGCTGGCCCCATCGTGGAGCAGATGACCAACTACTCCATATACCGTGACGCGCCCCTGATCCCCGGAAGCCTGGAACACCTCGTCCCTGATATGCAGTTCACAACCCACACCACAGAACTCGCTAAATCCCTGTCTGAAATAACGTCGTTGGTTTCAATCGCGGTCGGGGTACACCCGTCTGAGGCCGGGGTGTCTCCGATAGTGCTTGAGAATTACGTCCGACAGTGGACGGGTGGTCTGGGGTCTTACGCCATGGAGATTGCAGACAAGGCGCTTAGGGTTGCCGGGGTGTTGCCAGAGCCGCCCGCGCCCGCTACCGTTCTGGCCGACATCCCCTTTATCAAGGCGTTCGTTATCAGGTTTCCTTCCTCGGGCGCGCAGCCCATCAGAGACTTCTATGACCGGCTGAAAGAATTGCGGGTGCTGTCTAACTCCATTCAGGCACTACGCGAGACGGGTGACCCGGAGGATTCGGATAAGGCTGACAGCCTAGAGGCTGTAGACCCTCTCGTCATGCTCAAATTAAGCGGCTACGAGCAGACCATGAGTGAGCAGACCTCCCTGATCCGCAGCATTTATAAGAACCCCGACATGTCACCGGACGAGAAGCGGGAGTTGATAGACAACACCTACTACTTCCTCATCGAGTTGGTGAAGGACGGGAATGAACTTATGAACATGGACATGGGACAGTGACCCCCACATCAAGAATCGCCCGACTTCAGCACAGCGTTTGGCGAATGACAAAGATGTGGTATAGTGTTTAAACGCATAGGAATTTGATATGACAATTAGCTCAACAGCCCTCAGATCAAGCACCGCTGGCAACGGCTCCACCACCGCGTTCACTTTTCCGTATCTGTTTTTCGCGGAAGACGACCTGACCGTTATCTTGGTTGTGGACAGCACGAACGTCGAAACCACGCAGACCATAACCACCCACTACACGGTAGCGGGCGCGGGTGTGGCGGCTGGCGGGACGGTGACGATGGTTTCGGCTCCCGCTGTAGGCGAGACGCTGGTCATACTTCGAGATGAGCAATTCACCCAAGGGCTAGACCTAGTCGAGAACGACCCCTTCCCGTCCGACCTTGTTGAAAAACAATTCGACATCCTGACCATGCTGACCCAGCGGTTGAAGGACATATCCGACAGGTCGGTCAAACTCTCGGAAGGCGACACCTCTGCGGCGGACACCACCCTCGCAACCCCGGTCGCAAATGCGTTTATCAAGTGGGACACGGCGGGCACCGCGCTGACAAGTTCGTCAACGGCGGCGGGTCAAAACCTGGGCGGGGATGGCACAGCGCTGTTGCCTTATTATTCCTACTCAGCGGACCCTAATTCGGGAGCCTGGAGGGTGGGGGCCGATCAGCTAGGTTGGTCCGTCAATGGCGTTAAAGGGCTTGATCTATCCACCACTGGCCTAGCCGTCACCGGAACTCTAGCGGCAACGGCAATCACCGGCTCCGGTATTCTGTCCATCGATGACACAACCGAAACGTCGTCGGGCACCACCGGGTCCATCCACACAGATGGCGGCGTTGGAATCGCCAAGAAGCTGCACGTCATCGGAACGACCACGCATGGCGGTGATGTGGTTTCGGATACGGATAGTACTGATGATTTAGGTACTACCGGGGTTCGCTGGGCCAACCTTTTCGTCGATGATATCACTGTTACCACTGCAGTAACGGCAGCAGGCGTTATCACCGGCGCGACTGTTGAGGCAACTGGCGACACCAGCGCATCCGATAATGCTGCAATGGGCTACACCGCTGGCGAAGGGCTTATCTTAACTGGCCAGGGAAGTAGCACAGATGTAACCATTAAGAATGACGCCGATGCTACTGTGATCAGTGTTCCAACTGGTACGACCAATACTACTTTTGGCGGGGACATTGTTTCTGACACCGACAGCACCGATGATATCGGAACCACTGCTGTCCGCTGGGCCAACCTTTTCGTCGATGATATCACGATGGGCGGCGATCAGACTATCGGTGGCAACCTAACCGTCACCGGAAACCTGACCATTAACGGCACTACGGTTACCAACGACGCGACCAA
>Ga0209349_1000154_pt1 | contig 37366 bp, 45 predicted proteins | sample ETNvirnome_2_130_FD_184067 | JGI IMG/M metagenome (GOLD analysis project Ga0209349, IMG submission 184067) | Marine viral communities from the Pacific Ocean - ETNP_2_130 (SPAdes) (version 2) | ecosystem: Environmental > Aquatic > Marine > Oceanic | place: Pacific Ocean | collected 2013-06-22
TCAACTAAGAACTAATTTGGGAGAAATTGCATTGACCCAGATCAAGAAAAGTAAGCACCCCCCCAAGAAACTAATCAAGGAGGGGTGCGAGGATGATGATAACTAATGTGGAAAGTATTGTAGCAGAGTCGCTATAACTCACTATACCGCAACAAAACCGCCGTATTCAGAGTGTTGCTGCGTGTTGAAGGTGGCAGCTTGCTACAAGCTCGCACCAAGTGCAGCATACGGTGTAACCATACTTTCGCCAATAGGTTCACAAGGTAGTCATAGTCCTCTTGACTAATGTTCTTGATCTCACAATCGGTAGCCCAACTCTCAACTAAGTCAGTGAGAAGTTCTTCGAGTTCGATGTGCTGGTCTAACTCTGAGAGTTTTACAGTAGATGCTTGTAGTTTTTTGAGTAATATGTTGTTCATTGTTGGTTTTCCTGACTAATAAGTTCCCTGCGAGTAACTAAGAACCAGGAACGTCCTGGTCCGCATCCTCACATTCCATAACTTCAAGGTCACGTCCCCACTCATACGCGGCATCCTCATCAGGTTCCTGTGGATCTGGCCGAGGGTCAAAGTGGCCGTCAAGCTGAGCATCACGCCATCGGTGGATTCTTTCAAGTTCTCTCATGAGTCTCTCCTGTCGCCTTTGCGATCGCCGCGTGGGCCTTGTTGACAATTCTCTCTGCATTGCCGGGACTCGAATCCCTATCGTACAAGTCAGCACGACAGAGGTAAACTCGACCGTCCTCATCCTTCTGAAGAAAGGCTTTGATTGGACGACCGAGGACATAGTCAGAGAAGTGATGCACCCCATCCTCCTCAGGACCAAGTTGCTCCCTGGCCTCATCGACTGTTATGTCCCTGTGTACGGCGTGAAGATTACACGCCCGAGTATCAGAGCTACTGGTGTTGTTGTGCAACTCCATCAATAGCACTGCTGGATCTATTCCTGTGACGTTGATATTCATTCTGTGTTCATCCTCATACGTTAGAAACTAAGGTAGAGCCGCGAAACGATCTCCACCACGGTAGCGGAGAAGATCGGGAAGGGTCATTCGATGCGCATCCAATGGGCGCTTTCATCGGGGGATAGCCAGCCCTGGCCTACCTTGAGATTGGAAAGGTGATCTTTGACCTCGCTGGCCTTGCGGGTGACGTGCATTTCATCATTGCCGCCAATGTAAACGTGAAACTTCATAATAGGGTCAGATTCTATTGGGTTGTTGGGCATTGTTCATCCTCTATATGTCAGGAACTAATTAGAGCCGTGAAACGATCTCCAGACCGCTAGGCCAGAAGATCGGGAAGGGTCATCCAAAGTACCCCGGATCATCGACGATATGCTCGATATCCCCCACAATAGAATCAAGATATTCCTGCGCTGATTCCAGCATTTCGCCCGCAGTAGCAGTAGGGCCATCCACAGTACCATCGGTGCTACCTTCGAGGATATCGGGATGCGTCCACCCGAAGGTACTGGCGATCCCGCAGTGATCTGTGTCGCCTTGCACTAAGATAGTGGTCGATTCGTCGCGTGGGTTCCAATCACCTTCCCCGTTGACCTGGCATACCATGTAGCATCCGGGAGCGTAAGACTGGTCTGTATCCAAGATAATGTTCATTGTTCGTCATCCTCATACTTGAAACTAGGTAGAGCCGTGAAACGATCTCCACCACGGTAGCGGAGAAGATCGGGAGGGGTCATTCGGAGAAGAGTACGCTCCCGCCTTCAACCCGCAGCAACACGCCGCGATTGTTCAACTCTTCGGCGTACGCTTCCTCAATTTCGTCTTCGTCCATATCCGGGATATCGGCGGGGTCGACTAGATCCTCCAGGGCGATACTGTGATCGGCAGCGAGATCTGCAGCACTATCATATTCGCCCCAGTCACAGCATATCCCGATCACGTCGAACTCGACCGACGTACCCATATCTTCGCCAAGATCCCAGTACCACTCAAAGAGCGCGTCGTAAGCGTGATAAGAGAATTGATCCTCGCGGCCATACTGTTGGAACTCATCCCGCATATGTGAGGCGGATCGTATTGTCTGTTTCAGCATTGTTCATCATCCTCATCAGTTGGAAGGTATCCGGGATAATTCCCGGCATCCTCGTTGGGTGTCAGTGCCATGCTCAGGAACCACACAAATAGCGCGATGATTCCGAAGGCGACGATCAGCAGTAGGATATCTTGGGTCATATCTCGCACCCATTTAGGTCGATCTCACAGACAATAGGATGCCCCGTAACGGAATATACGCTGGGAATCTCATGTTCACCGTTGATCTCAAAGTCTGCAATAGGTCGCGTGGCTGTGAACATTTCATTGAGATAATCATCGACGGGGATTCGAGGGTGCAGGGAATCCTGCAGAGCCTCGCGCATCTGATCGAGTGTTATGTGAGTCATGCTGTCACCTGCTCGCGGCAGTCGTTGATGGCTTCCTGCTCAGTCTCGAAAGGTCCGAATGGGGCGGAATCTGGAAGGCATCCCGGGAAGACGTGCCAATAGTAGAACCCCGGGATCATCCCGAAAGCCTGATTATATTGTGGTGAACCGATGTCTTCGATGTCATCGCGGGATTCAACCCGACAATGAAATACTTCAGCATCCGGCAACGAGTACGGGTCAGGTTCCTTTGAAGGGTCCGAGTAGAATCGCATGGTTTCATCCTCTAAGTACTGCCCGCACCATTACGGGCGTGTTGAAACCGCCCCAATACCTTTCAGCAGTGGAGCGGTGGGGATCATGCAAGGGCGATTGAACGAAGTTGCCTCTGTATTCGCTTGCGGGCGGCCTTTCGAAGCATTCTTCGACGAAGCCGCTTACCTTCGAGCGCATCGGGGAAGTACGGGTATCTGCACAGCATCTCGATTTCAAGCCACCGTGCATACGCTTGGGATTGTGACCGGATTCGCTCGTGGGCTTCGGTAAGTTGCTCAGGTGTCAGCATTGTTTCATCCTCAAGTATCAGTCCGCACAATCGCGGGCGTGTTGAATCATACCTGCACATCGGCTCGCGCCAAGTGAGTACAACCCCGAATGTCTGAGAAAGTTGGAAATAGTCCATGGGAGCCTAGAATCGAAGGAAGTATTTCCCCAACTGTAAAGTAGCCTACCGAAATTGGCAGGCATTCATCCACGTATCCGCATAGGCGGATGATAGACAGTCAGACCAGGCTACTAGATCATGAGTCCAGTCACATCCCCTATAAAGGTAGGAGATTCGATAGGGGGGTGGCATCATTGAATGTCGCGGCCGTCATTATCGAAGGGGGGTACGGGGGAATGCTTAGCACTACAACAACATACACCCTGTCAGATTTTTCAACCAAAATCCCCTAGACACCTCCCAACACCTCCCAACACCTCCCAACACCTCCAAGCACCTTCTAAGCACCTTCTAAGCATACGCCATATACGGGATCCTCTCGGACATCAGTATGGTCATTCTCAGACTCCCCCAGAACACCCCAAAGCACCCAAGCCAGTGCCAGATTTTCCAGACCCACTTGGAAATTGCATATTTGATTCTTTTGAACTCACCATTTCTATCCATTCCTGGATCTCCTCTGGGTTCTCTTTGACAATACTTGTCAGTGACATCTCCAAGGTTCTTATGGCCCCTTCTGAGAGGGTAAGACCATAGATCTCGGTGATGCACTCCAGGACTTCATGCAGGATTGTCAACCCTTTGACATCCCTTGGGAGGTCTTTGTTGATGTATATCTTTGGAACAGGTAGACACCAGAACTCCCCCCACGTCTCTTCCTTGGTCATGTCTTTTTCAATGACAGGTACTTGAAGAGGACCAATGTGGAGCTTCATTGCCGTCGAATCTTCAAAGTTCTTTCTCGGGCTGCCCGTTCACCTTCATCACGATCATGTTTGTCCTGACCCATCTTCAGTATTGGGTTCACTTTGCTCATCCATCGAAGGGCAGGTAAAGGAGACTTTGCAAAGTTAAGTGGATTAGACATACACATAGAAGTTACCCCTAATTTGTTTTGGGTTGTTTATATAAGAATTACTTCTATATATTCTTATATAAGTTATATAGAGGTAATATAGTAGTAATGTAGTAGTAATTACCTAAGACTCTCTAAGATTATCTAAGGTTCTTTCTAAGATACTTCTGTATTCACAACTCTTCTTAGATTATCTTAGATATTCCTTAGATATTCTTCTAGATGTTCTTTTAATTATCTTCACTTAGATCTCTTAGATCCTGAGTCTCCCCCCCAAACCCCCCCGTGGACCGTCCAGGGAGGATGAACTTGGAGGTCAACACGGAGGAAATCTGGGGGAGAAACTCAGAATCTAGGAGACCAGATGAAGATATCTTCACTTGAGTCTCTTGAGTCCGTCGTTCCCCAAAGAATCTTGGTTCTTCAAAAGTTGTACCTAATTCATTTTTAACCCTCTCAGGGGGGTCATGCTCTCACAGGCCGTAGGATGGCTCAGGAGCGATTTGAATGATCCAAGGTAGGATGGGATACCTGAGTGGATGAAACGCTCTCAGGGAGCCTCTGAGGGCCTCTCAGATATCTTCTGGTGTCAGCATGTCAATGACCTTCATGTGGGCCACCAAAGCATCCGTCAATTGGACGGTATTGATTCTGTCAAGCAAGAACTCTTCCCATGCATCTATGAAGTCATCGAGGGATGCTCTGAGGAGTTGTTCATCCATGACATGGAGTCTCTTGTGTTTGATCCAAGACAATGATCTTGGAATTTATTGAGTTCTTCTTGGAGTTTCTCGGATCTGTTGAACCGAACTGCTTCATCAACATCCCGGCTCATCTGGTCTACCCAATACTGGCAAGCCATCGCAAGGACATCTAAGCGGTCATCGTGAGCCAGTGAACCCTTGTCTCTAGTCAACCGGGTCATCTGGTAGAAGAGCTGGTATTTCAGGGCCTTCTCTGAGGGGAGATGCTTGGTTGAGTCATAGTCCTGTCGGATAACTCGCTCATCTACCACCAGTTTATGTCTGTTCATAACTGGCTCTAAAACATCCAATATGCGTCGTTCTTTCTGGATATTGTGGCGAACTTCCGTGATCGTGACTTTGTGAATCTTTGAGAGAATTGGCTGTAACAGTGCCGTAAACATGCCATCACCGAAGTTGGATTCGACCAAAATTTCGTTGACATCCTGCTCCTTGGCAATCACTGACAACGCCTTCAAGGTCTCCTCTGAGTACCCTCCAGGGAGTCCACCGGCTGCTGTGACGAAGAGCTGAGAGTTCAACATCTTGACCACTGAATAGGCCGTCTCATCAGCACCACGACCCGAGGGGTCAATCGCCATCACAGCTCCCTGATACTTCAGGAGTTCACCATTGGTCCCCATCGGCATGTAATACCGATCACCATTGAACCCCACACATGGGAGGTCTTTATATGCATACTCAGGAGACCCCGCCCAGACCACCTTCTCAGGTGCATTCTCAGCATCCAGTCTCATCACAACCAAGTCATTCAGCTTCAGCGGGTATCTATCAGCATCACTCAAGGATGTATCAAGCATGAATTGCAAAGCAAACCCTGAGCGTCCATAGGATGCCTCACGTTCCATGAGGTCAAACTGATTGAACCTCTTGGGGTCTGTTGGCTCACCCTCCTCCATATCCAACTCAAGGATCGTAGGAGCAATCCTGGGGCCATACCCGATGATCTGACGCTCATTAGGTTTCCGAGCAGGCCAGATCTTCACATCATATCCACGGTCTGGTAATTCGTTGTAGAGACTCTGCTCAGACTGAGGAGTCCCAAGGTAGATCACATGACCAGCAGGTTTCAGAACAGCATCAAACTCCTGTACCGCCACACTGATCTTGTCACGCATCATCTGGGTTGCTGAGTTGTTCAAGGACTCCACATCATCCGCAATGATCAGGTCCGCACGAGCACCCGTGATCTGTGAGGAGATCCCCTTGGAGGTCACCGAAGGAGCATGGCTCGCTGGAGCAGGACCAACATCAAAGGCAATCTTGGAGTTCCTCTGAGTCTCGTGAGGTTTCAGGTGGTGCAGGATCTCCATCTCAGAGATCAACCGCAAAGTGAATGTACTGAAGTCATCAGCACGTTGCTTAGACGCAGACACCACCAGGATGTTCTTGGTGGGATCTAGGAGTAGCTGGTGACACACAAACGCAGAAGTGATCCAAGACTTCCCGACACCCCTGAAGGCCATTACGCATCGACGCTTAGGACCACACTGAATGTAGTCAGCAATGTCGTATTGGATCGGGGTGGGGTCGGGAAGACCTAGGTGATCCCACGCCAGATACAGGAAATTCCTGAAGTCTTTTAGGCGGGGGTCCATGATATGTTTCTCAACCTACGTTGGGGATCTCTGCTTCGGGGTCAAACGGGAGAACCTTCGCCAAGTTCAGCAGAGGTTCACTTTGGTTGATGTTGGCATCAATTCCGTTGTCCTTGAGGAACTGCCGAGCAACACTGAGTTCACCTGAACCAGCTTCACCAGACACGATACGTTCCATCAGGAGCATCGAGAGAGCCTCATGCAACTTTCCCAGTTCCTTCTTGTCCATTATGCCTTCTTCTTCTTCTTTTTCTTCTTACCAATCTTCAGGCGAGATCCCACAGATCCCACCCGAACCTTTGATCGAGTGCTTGATGAGTGGACACGATCACCTTTACTTGTCAACCTATCACGAGCCATGTTTAAATTCCTTCCTGTGTTATCCGCCGACTTGGACGGTGACAGTTCCTGAGCACCCAGCAGCAGCGGTACACGTCGCCCGCATCTCTGGGAACAGTTGTAAATCTTCTTCGTTCAGGGTCTCATCGGCATTCAAGTTCTTAGAGGCAACCTGTACCCACTCCATTGAGGAACTCAAGCGGCCCTCAACTTTGGTGACAAGGTTTCCTGAACCCACATAAGATGTGCATCGCATTGAAGCGATACCACGGTTTGATTTGGGCATGTGAAACAACACAGTTGACCCAGTTTCAGTTGCGGAAGCAGCAACAGCCACCTCGTCCATTAGAGTTTTTACAAGCATTCGATTAGTCCGTTTTAATATATTGAAAGAGAAATGAAGCAGCAGCCCCAATGACCGCAGCGGCCCCCAACATCCAACTTCTGGATTGTTCGAGATTACGAATTCGATGGTCCTGGCGATTCAGTTCCTCGTCGTGAACAGCCATGGAAGTGATCAAGGAATCTACCTTTCCTTCTAACCTCCCCAGGGCCAGCAGTAATTCTTCGTTCATTACGCACCTATTTCCATAATAGTTATTGAACTCGCCATGACACCACCAAGTAGACGAGCACCTGATTGCCCGTTGAATGTTGTTGTGCCAGCAGTACCATTTCCAGCCCTTACTTTGAAAGTGGTGGCAGAAGTAGTACCTGTGGTCATGTAGTGGTTGAAACTTATGCACTCAAGATGATTTGCGGTTTCTTGTTTGAAACCCGCTGCCAATGCACCTGCGGTAGTATCTTGAAATAATGCTGCTGTGAAGTTGTCGGCAGCTGAGTTGGCAAAATAGAAAACAACTTCAATCAGTAATTTATTTGTTGCACTGGCAGGCGTGATTGCAAGCGTCATGTATTCATCGCCTTCTGTGATTTGTGGAATTGTATCATCCATTGGGAGGACGGTTGTACCAGTGGCTACAGCACCATCCATGACGTTCACAACCTGAAGGATCTTTCCATTATCTGTATGGGCAGCCCAAACTGGATTCGCAGCAGCCCCCTGAGTCTTCAGGAAGTATCCACTGGTGCCAGCACCAAGGTTCACAAGGTTAGAGCCGTTGTAATACAGAACGTCACCCTGGGCGAGCGTAGCTCCCCCGAGGTCTTCCAGGGCAGCGTCATCAAGCATACCGCCCGGTACTTTGGTAGTCATAATTAGTCCACAGGCTTGGCCTGCAACAGAGGATCACGTGTCGTTTCTAGAAATTTCGTACCAACCATCCGCAGATACAATGTGTCCAGAAATGGTCATATAAATCAGTTCAATAAAATGGTTCGCAGAGTCCAACGCAAAATCCGCCGTTAGATTAAGATTCCCAGTTGATTTCAACGTCACCACTCGACTGGCATCAACCGCTTTTAACAGCATTCGTTGACCGGCTGTTCCACCGTTAATGTCCGTCAGATCATCCGCTGCTGCGTCCCCTTCTGTATCGACTGTAATAATTGAAGGCCGCCCACTTAGAGTAATAGCGTTACTTGCTGCCGTGTACTCAGTCGCCGTGCTGTTTACCTGAGAACCAAGGTAAGTCCATTGAGGGGATGTATCTGTTGTTAAGAATGACCCAAGGACCACGGTTCCACTGAATACATCTGGGTTTGGGTCTGTGTCATAACCATAAGCGATGATGTAGCGGTTTGCGGGAGCTGTTTCTTGGTTACCAATAACTTGGCATACCCACCAATTCTCACCATCAACCGCAGTAGGTGCTTGTGTGTGTAATGAGGTAATCCACACCATCTTGTTTGCAGGGATGTCCGCAAGACTCACTGAGTTGCCCAAGACTTCTGGAAGCTCTCCATACTTTGAAATAAGCGGACCAGCAAACCGAGTAGGAGTCCCCCCAGCGTCAGTAACTGGTGCGGCTGCTGGTATGCGAAGTCGAACGTCATTCCTTTCAAGATCTGTCCCATAGAATCCGCTGGAAATTTCTGACCAACCAACGTCCGCTGACACCCCACTTGGCAGCATTGGCGTGTTGTCTTTAGAACCATCCGTAGTCCACGCACCGATGAACGACACTCCTTCACAAGTCGCCGTCATTTGAATGTTCTGAACCAGTTTGCAGTTGGTAAATCGGATGCTTCGACAGTTGTTTAGGCGACTGGTGTTGATGTTGCAGTTAGTAAAGAACAGGTTGTACACCCGACCATCAGGGGTGTTTTCTGCGCTGTACCCGTTAGAACCATCAATGTAGAGATCCCAGTTGATTTTTTCCCACAAGTCGCCTGCTTGGTATGTGACTGCTGCTCTGTCTAAAGTTAATACAGTAGAGCTAGTAATATCGAGGACTTTGATATTTACAGGACCACTTTCAGTTGAGCCACCTATTCGCAGAGACTCAGTAGAGATGTAGCCGTTCAAAGGGACTTCGTGGTTGCTATCCAATGTGATTTTGGCTTTACCAGCATGATCTCCACCGTGGTCGGCAATCCCTGTTATTGAAATAGGTGTTGAAGAAGACCCGTTGCCCGTAAGCGTGCAGTTGACAAAATAACTTTCAAAGATGTTGTCGCTATCGGTTGGGTTGACCAGATAAAGACCGTACTTTCCGTTGTCGATAACCAAACAGTGGCTCATCTTCAAAGAGCCAGCACCTTCAACTTTTACGCCATATTCGGTGTTATTCGTGAATACCGCGTCAATGACATCAATTCCCCGAGTGTCTTTGGAGTACATCCCGGTAGTGCAGTCTCTTACAAGCACATTTGAAACCCGGCATCTAGCAGAACCTTGTCCGGTCGCCTCATCCCAATAAATGCCGGTGTTGTAATCTTCAATAGTACAGTTGCTGATTTCAACGTATGCAGGGCCAACAGCATCAGGGTCTTCTTCAACGATTTTAATCGCGTGTTCTCCAGGGTTTGTAGCCTCGCTGTTGCCTGAAAGTTTGAGATTAGAAATGTGAGTGTAACTGTTGTCTGTTTTAATCCCGACACCAATAAGGCGGGAACCTTTACCGCAGCCTACTACGGACGGTCTGGCTTTCCAGTTTGTGTTGGTTTGGTCCGCATCTAGTTCAAGATAAACATCCGCAGCAGATGTTGGGGTGTATAAATAGTCCCCCGGAGGAAAGTAGAGAACAGCACTATTGTTCGCGTTCCACTTCGCGTTAGCTGCTGCAAGAGCTTCCAAAATCGCAGCGCGATCGTCAGTAGTCCCATCGCCAGTCGCACCAAACTTCTTAACATTTACAACATCGTCAGCGGGTACCCGAAGCCCACCAGCGGTAGACCCATCATGGATCCGCAACTCTTTGTTGTCAGTGACATAAGTTATCTCACCGGCTGCTCCCGTGAAAGAGTCGTGTTCAGTCTTAGAGCCACGCCTGAGTTGTACTTGTTTAGTAGTCATTGGGTTTTCCTAAAAGTTTCAACCAGCGGATACTGTTAAAGTACCACTAGAATTCCAAAGTTGCCCCTCAACTTCGGGGTCAGATGTGGGAAGGTTTGGGAATGAGATGTCAGTTCCACCGACTGTGAGATCATCCCCAACACTGAGATCCCCAGTGATTGACGGACTATCTGCAAGGATGTCCCGAGTGACCCCAATGTTTCGGACGGTCAACACCTGAGCGAGAGACGCACCTGTTCCAAGTGTCAAGGTGGCCCCTGAGATTGTGAAGTCTGTGGTGGGTTTCTGAACCACACCATCGAGATCCACAATGAATGAATTCACATCTGTTGATGTGGGAGTAGGATCCATCACGAAGGCGGTCTGGGAAGCCGTCGCAGTGAACGAGTAAAGTTGCGGAATCGAAGGGGCATCGTAAAGTTCAAGCCCGTCCACGTACTCCTTGGTAACAGCGTCGTTGGCCCCAGTGGGAGTCGCGACATCTTTGATGCGTTTCTCTTGGGCAGTCCAGTTTTGGTCCGTTTGATCAACCCCCAGAGCGTCACTGGTAGCAGAATCCTCAGCCTCCTGAGAGATATACAACAACCCCAGAACAGCAGTATCAAGGTCCTTTTCGGTCAACACAGAGCCGTCTTGGAAGTCCGCGATCTGAGCCTGATACTCAGCCTTAGTCTTCGGGGTTACTCTTCTGAGAAACACAACCGTCCCAGAATCTGGAGCAGATGCGAAGGTAACCTTGTTGGTCCCCGCATCAATGGTGTACCCAGAGGTCTGCTCTACACCACTGAGGTAGACCTCAATGTGTTCTGTAGAAAGGTAATCGAACGTGATGGCAAACTCGCTTTGCCCCGTACTCTCGTACCTGTCATAACTGTAAATTGCCATCACTGTCTCTCAATAAGTGCGAGGAGCTGATTGACCTGAGAAGTATTTCCTGATCTGCGGTGTTGCTTGATCAAGGCTCCAATCTCATCTCTTCGCTGGACTTCTGGGAATTCTTTGAGCATTTGGCTGAATGCCTTTGCTCTATACTTGGACACTACGCGGTTGATTGCCGCAACACGGGGGGACTTGTCTAGACCTTCGATATCTTCTTCTGGAAGACGCTTGTACTGGGAGGACTTGAACAGGCGTGTGAGTTCCTGCTCGATGGACCGCCCGGAAACCTTTACAGAACCCTGGAGTTCCAACCATCGGTCATACGCGGACTGATTCTTGCGATTCTTGTACCCACGGAGGTCAACCCCATTCTTCACAGCACCGGGGGGTGTGAACCCGTGGCCGACATTGGCAATCTCTTTCGCCACAAAGGAACTTCCACCAGTTGAGTATGTGAAGGGGTTATACAGTTCACCTTGACCAGGGTGCTTGATGGTCTGCCCAAGGAAGTTCCGGCGAGGATCAAGGTCCGCCGAGAGACCAGGCACACGACTGCGTATAGCATCAAGCATCCCTTGGACTGCCTTCAGGTCATTGTCACCGAACGCTGTACCTGTTTGACCAACAAATGCTGGTACGAAGGATGCTGCGAACTGTTTCGCAAGGGCTGGTCCGCCTTGTGTTGGGTTTGATACCGCCCCAAATACTCGTTGAAGACCTGTGAGATATGACTTACTGGCAACATTCTTACCAACAGCAATCGCAATCGCTGGGATCATCCCCTCAAGTTGGTAGATGGATTCCTCATCATTATTACTAGCAGCCACCGCCATTGTCTCATTGAAGTCAGCAGCAAGACCCAGGAAGGTTGCGAAGGGATCCAGTCTCCGATAAGAGACATAGTTCTCACCAATCTTGACGGAATAGGGCTGCCACCCAGTACGTGTCAGTGCTTCGCGTTCATGCCGGTTGGCTGGACCATTCCCTGTAAGAAGCTCCCCCCTTGCAAGAGCAGCCATGCCAAAGAGACCCATTGCTCCTGTCGCCATCCTTCCCATAAAGTCCGCACGGACAGCCGCGTCACTGCTCATAGACTTCCAGTATTCTTTTTTCAGGAGAACTTTCAACGCGATTGGGGAGCGATCCAGATAGAACTTCAGTAGGTTCGTGGGGGTTCTAACGAAGGGGACGATGAATCGGAGAGAGGGGTATTTGTTGATGATATCGTTGACACCCTTGGATACCCCAACAACCATCCCACGGTCCCGAGATAACGGGGTTGTGAAGGTAGACGTTCTGGCTACTTCTCTTGCTCTCTCAGCAATCTCACCAGCATTCTGATCCCAGTTCTTGTAAAGGTACTTCTTCACATGATCGTTGTATTCTTTGGAGGATTCATCGAGACCCTTCATCGTTGCCTCAGCGTGCGCTCGTTCAAGAAGAATTTTTTCAGAGTACATCTGATCATCTTTCACCATCTGCTCAAACAAGCGGTCAACCTCTGTTGCTTGAGCTACTCGATTACCCATGAGAGATGGGTCTGATCCTACCCGTTTCCATAGGTCTCGCTTGATGTGTGCGCGGTAGTTGAGTTGCTTGAAGAATTCATCTTCAGCCGTCAAGAACCTGCTAGGGGCATTTATGGTGTTACCGGCCCACTTCTTCGCCGTGGTGGCGAGGTCATCCACATCTGGGTTTATATCAGTCGCCCCACCCTTTGGTTGGTATTCCATCGCTCTCACATGAGGATCAAGACGGTTCCTGCCCTCTTTGAAGGACATCCTTGCTGCACCCATCGCGTCACCAACCGACTCAAATAGGTACATATAGGTGGAGAGTTCTTCCCCCATTGCAGACAAACTACGCTCAGACATCCCACGACCAATAGCCTTCTCAAGTGGAAGGAACAACGTGGTAGCAAGACCCGAAGCGATGTTGACGAAGTGCGTGGATGGGCCACTCAGGATGGCATTCATCCAGTAGGAGACCAGAGCGTTGTCCTTCTTTCGGAGGAGTTTCAAAGCCCCCCTGCCTGTCTCGTCGGCCTTGTACGCCTCAGTAAACTTATTCATCTCAGCCCGGACACGCTTGAGTCCTTGCTTAAAGTCGCCTTCACCGATCTCCTCGATAACCTGTCGCTGTGCCCTTGACCAATCAACGAGTTCACGTTCTCCGGGTTTCAGGACGGTCCCTTTGATTTTCTTACCACCGTAGCCTTCGCCCTTACCTGGTCCTTTACCTTTACCTTCTCCAGCACCTTTACCGGGACCAAGACCTTCGCCCTTACCGCCAGTCACCAGTTCCTCTGGCATCACGCGAGCATCAGTTTCAATATATGGTGTGAACCTCCGACCAGCCAAAGTTTGTGCGATGTTGCGGCCAGTGTTAATAGAGGCTTTCAGGAAGACACCGTGGACCTGCTTCATTCTCACAAATTTCAGAACATCATCCAAACCAGCCCCTTCTCCCAATCTTGCCACCTCATACATATCCGCTGAGAGCTTCTTCAGTGAGTTTCGGATCCCGTTTGCTTTGGCGAGAGCGGACTGAAGCTGTTCAGTTGCAACTTCTGTATTCTTCGCCACAGCCTCAAGAGTACCATCATCTGTAACATTCTTGAGCCAACCCGCAACCTCACCCAACTCTTCTCGTCCTTGCCCGGCGGACTCCCCCAAAGTTTTACTTGGGTCTATTTCAAAATCTCTTGCTTCACGGGCAATCATCTTCATCACTTCTGGTTCGGTGGTGAGACGGCTAGCATTTACCTTACCACCCACAGGATCTTTACCAGCTCTCAGGTCCGCTTGTCGTTGGGCGGGAGTCTTTAAGGCTTCCTCGTCAGAGACGGCGCGGACCTCATCCATATAGTTGTCAAGGTCGTACAACTCATCATCACTTTGGCGGAGGATGCTTGGGTCCGCAGGATCGCCCTTAGTCAACGACCTCACCCCACCAGTAGCAGGACGAGACGGGAGACCTTCACGGGTCATCAGGTTACCCATGATGTCCTTAATCTCTGCATTCATCTCAATGTCGATCTGGGAACCTGAGACATCTTCGTAGACATCCCGCATCCATCCACCTAGTTTCGTGAAGAGACCCTGAAGTCCCTTGGTGGGAGCCTTGCCGTCACGGATGTACCGCTCAAATCCTCTGGCGAACTTCTCTTCAGCATCCCGAACCCAACCATTTTCGGTGACACCGGCCCATTTCTCAATACGATCCAGTTCCTTCTCGTTGATCCCTCTCCGTGCTTGCTCCGGCATATTCCGGTTCAACAACCAGCGACGAGCAACGTGGGCAACTTCATGGATTCCAGTTGAGACATCTGCACTTCTGAATCCGGTGATGATGGCTGTGCCATCTTCCTTGAATTGAACGAGACCTTGGGTGGTCCGGGTATCAACAAGTGTGTCCTCAAACTTGGCGTAACCCTTATCTACCAGTGGATCGTGTTTCTCAAACTGAATAGATTTCCTGTCTATACCAAGGCTGTTAATCAGAGAGACCACACCAGTTGCCTGGTCCTCTTCAATGTTCAGTGCTTTGGCAACAGAGGTGGTGTACTCACGAACCTCCACAACCTTCTGGTAGCCCTTCATGTCAACAACACCGTCCTGAACGGCTTGCATGACTTCATCAGGAGACTTCCCAGCAGCCTTAGCCTTGAGGCCGTGACGGAAACCACGCAGTCCTTGGATGAAGGTGTCCATGAGACCACCAATACCAAGACCCTCGATGGCGTTCTTCAATCGACCCTCAATCTCCGAGTCATCTTCATCAGATGCGAGATACTCCGTGATTGGGTTCTGGAGCGATGGGGCCATCTGAATCAGGTTTGACAGTCGAGCCTCGTGTGCATCAAACACAGCGAAGTCAGTGACCGCACCAGCGACCGCATACTTACCAAGCTCCCTCCCCTTAGCAATCGCAGCAGCCTTCCTGCCAGTCCCAGCAGCCTTCTCAGCCTTCGTGAGTACCCCTGAGACTTTGGTGAGTGCACCAATCTTAGAAGCAGCTCCGAGACCCACACCAACAAACGGGATGGCGAACTGAGAGATACCCTCAACCAGCCCACCAACCATTGTGGAGGACTTCCCCAGCAACCTGTTGTCATAGTCGGGCAAAGCATCAAAGGTCATGTAGTCCGCAAGGTTGTAGACACCCTGGAAGGCTCCCTCGATACCCCGGAATGGAGCGGCAGCGATGTCTCCGAGATAATCGAAGAATCCAAACTCTTCCTGCCCCGTGTCAACAGTCTTTGGTTTTGTTGCGGTTTCCCACATGTTGCCGTATTCGGGGGTATCCAGATAATCTGAAAGAGGCATCAATTAGATCCTTTAACGTCAGCGGGCTTGAGACCAAGTTGCAGGGACTGGTAGCGGAAGAAATCTGCGGGCAGACCTGCATCAGTACCAAGAGCGATCAGAAGTGCACCAACCCGCGTCTCACCAACAGGTGTGTTGTTTTCAAGAGCCAGGTCGTATTCAGCCACCATTGATTCAAGATCCACGCGGTTGTTTACAAACAGATATCGTTTTGAGTTTTTATGGACAGCGGTGATCCCAACCCCATCTTTAGTTTCCCCAGCCTGTAACTCTTCGATAGTCAAGGGTTCAGCGAAGGATCGAGCGAGAAAGTATTGTTGGGTTAGTTTTGGATCGACCTGTGGATCCCAGAGCGTTATGTACTTAGTCCCCACATCAGTACGTACAGGTTTAGTGATAACACCGTGAACCCCTTCCGCAGAAAATGAGTGCGTCCACTGTGCTGGTGCCCCATCTGAGTATGTCTCGACGTTCCGCAAACCACGAAGAAGAGTTGAAGATTGTTGTTCCATTGCTCCGAATGACGCGAGCCTCTCTTTAAGAGTTGACTTCGGGTTTCGCAGAGTGCCCACAAACGATTCAGTGACTTTAGGGAATTGTTGGGAGGACCAGATGGATGATTGTTCGGCCACCACATCGGCAGCAATATCCACAGGAAGTTTTGGTTTCTCCCCTTTGATAACATCCACACCCTTCCTCACTGGTGCACCAAGACCCTCCGTCAACACTTGTATTCGTTCTGAGGCCCACGGGTCGAGGTCTTCCCGAATCTTCGACAGAATACCTCCAAGATCCGCCTCATCATCCCAGTGTTTTGAAATGAGAGAATCTATTTTTCTATTCACTTCCCCACCAAATTGGAGTGTCAGTAGGTTCGCTGCCCTTGATCTCGCATCTGACTCCTGCGTCAGATCAAGATCTTGTGCGTAGAAACGTGAGATAAGTTCCGCTGTAATTTCGTTTCTCACACCACCTAAACCCCTACCATCCAACTCCACCTTCCTTGCGTGTGGACGAAGCCGGGCCGCTTTTTGGTCATCTTCAAGGTTTTTAATTGCCTTCTCCATGCGGACCAGATCTTCACTTGACATTGTTATGTCGAGACTTCGGAACCGCGCTTCGTCGGCGGTAATCCGCCCCAACCAGATCTCCCGATAAAGACTGTCAAAAGCGTCACGGTCTGTGATGTCAGTTGTAGGTGCAACAGCCTTCGCGTAAAGAGTTGGGAACTGCTCCATAGCTTTCGAAACACCCAGTAGATCTAAAGTTTCATCCGACTCTAGTGCGTCTTCAATGAAATTCTGAGCTTCCGCCGCACCCATCTCAGCCAGTTCTCTCCGGTTTTCATAAATAAGGACAGAAATTGCATCACTCGCTTTTAGAAGTTGGTCTGTCCTGTCATTCCTCTCTTTCCGTTCAGTGGACTCTTCCGCACGATCCCCAGCATTCTCAAGGTCATACAGTTCTGAAGCGTATCTCTTACCCATCGTGGCAGAGCCGACCTTGATGCTTTCAAACTTTGTGAGTAGATCACCCGCTTTTGGATCTTGGTCCTCTCTGGCCTCCAAATAGATGTTACGGAAAGCGTTGAAGAACTCAACATCCCCCGCGATACCATGTCTTGAATAACCAATTCCGATGAGTTCCTCCACCTGATCAAATGCCCCGTCTGGATCCCCCCGCCAGCCCTTTAGAGCTTCCGAAAGGTTGTCTGTTAGATCTTCGCGGAGTTGTTCAGAAGTTCTTGCGGCTCTCGTCTGATACACCTGCTGTGAGAACACATTGGCTTGTTTATTGAACTCTTCAGCAGCCGCAGCAGAGGCGTAGAACCCTCCGATGTTCAAAGTCTCAAAGTGGGCCTGCAAGGCTTCCCGAGGATCTTCAGTGCTATAGGGATCCGAGAAACGATCTAGTTGTTCAATTCGCCATTTCTCAAGAGAAGTTCGGGCCAACGTCGCCCCGGCGTGTCGCCTGATTGCCTTCTGAGCAACTGGGCTTGCACCATCCGGTAGTCCTTGTTTCCGCCACTCTGAAGCGAGAGCATCTTCCAACTCCTCCTCAGTCATCGTGTTGACCTGAGCAAGCCCCTCCTCAGTCTCACGCTCAACCATGTCCTTCCACAGATCACCAGCGATTCGCTTCAACTCTGGTGAGAACTCTGCAAGCGAACGGGCAATACCAATCATCTCGTTCTGCGGCTCTTGGAAGTAACCGGGGGAGATGTAAGAATTGGTGGCTTGTTGGACTGGTTGGATTGCTTGTTGGGGATTGAAATCTTCTACTTGGTGTCTATTAGCCATGGGTCAAGGACTCCAATAATATGATTGAGCATTGGGGCCATATTTATTGATACCGGACATGGCGAGGTCATAATTACTGGAATGCAGTGTGCTTCCTCCTGTTCCACCACCCCACCCAGTTATTGACTTGTACTGTCCATAAGCACCAAGGGCAGAAGAACCAATCCGCAGGGCAGCCCCAAGGAACGATGGTCCGGGTGTGGGCATATACATGAGGTTCTCGATTTGTCCTTGAGTACCAGACCGGATTGACTCCAGTTGGTCCTCAATGTTCGCCTCCTTGAATTGGAGGTTTCTATTCACGTTCGTCGCGAACTCAAGGTCTTTACGGTGAAAGTCGTTCATAAGATGTGCCAACGAGGCTCCAGCAACGCCACCCTCACCAGCGGCAACCTGAGCCGTCGCAATCCGTCTACGAGCTTCCCGGTGGACTGTGTTGATCTCATGGGCAGCCGCCTCACGCTCTTGGAGTTGACGATCACGAGCTTGTCTGGTCTGGTTGGCATAGTTCTCAAGTGCTCTTGCAGTACCCAACTCCTGCCTTCGGGCTGCCATCGCATTCTGAGCCTTGGCCTGTTGTTGTTGACCGACGAACGCAACGCCAGTTGAAGCAGTAGATATTGCAACACTAGCGATTGCAATGGACATCGGATCGCACATCAGAAAATCCTTACGAATTCATAAAAGGGTCTTTTCTCAACCCCGTACTCCTGGTGGAGATTTATCAAAGTGAACCCAAGCCATTTGATCCACCTTATGTGGACCGTGTTACGGGCATCAACAAAGTTGAACATCATGTCATAGGGGCGAGCACATTGATCTAACCAGAATCGGCTCTCTCGCAGGAACCGAGTGGTGTTCTTCAGAAGCAGGTCTGTACCCAACAACCAAATCATTCCAACACCAGGCATCACGGGACCAGCCCCGAATATCCCAGCGGGAACCCCATCACCAACAATGGTGAACGGAACATCCGATGTACTGAACCCAGTTATCAACGCCTCCAAAGGTGTTTGACCACTGTTAGCTACAATCTCATCCCGGTCTGCATCACGGATGTTCTCAGCAATCCAATAACAATCTTCAAGAACCGACATTCGGACGTATAGATCTATACGCCGACTCGTTTCGCTCTTGGAGACCAATTCAGTTCAAACTCCGCTGACATGAGATTACTGGGGAGGGGGCTATCGTTCTTGATCGTTATTGTAACTTGGTTTGCTTTAGAGAATACGGGAAATCTGAATTCTCCACTTTCCAATGGAACTTCTCCGATGGTCAAAGCAGACCCCAACACCCGACCAGCAAAGACATGCGTGTTGGTGTCTCGATAATCTGGGGTAACTTCCACAGAGAAATAGGAAGAGTCAGCATATACCAATGTTCCGTATCTGAGTTGCGCTCGACCGTCTGTGATAACTGCACGGCCACCACCGGGAGATTGTTCCTTCAGGGTGACATCTGACATTTGGTAGGTCATCTCGTATGCCTCACCAACATAGAACCCGAGAGCACCGATCACGGAAGAAACTGAACCATAATCCGCAGTTTCAGTGGCCGAACTCAGATCGCCCTCATCTTCTGTGGTGGAGGGTGTCTCAGAAATATCCCCATAGTCCACATCATCTCTAACAGAATCTCTCAGAGTAACCGTGGTGTCCCCAGCTTCTGGCGCACCCATGACAGGAATCCTTGCGCCCAAAGCGGTGATAACCTGAATATCAGTTCTACCTGCGGTAATCTCATACGAAAGTGTGATGATCTTACCTGTGGTGTCTATGGTTGCCGAGCCATCCCGGCGATCCAAGCGTGCCACATAGGTCGAAGCGGGATCCGTCTTCCCCACCTCAAAGGCCATCTTCTCAATGAAGACACCCTGACTGCGGTAAACCACCAAGTAGAGATCGGTATCTATGAAGTCTGCTCCCAAGATCGTAGATCCAGTCCCAAACTCAAACCTGTGCCACGCACTTTGTAGTCTTTCAGTACCCGAGTTGTGGAAGTTGTAGACATACAAAGCATCCGCATCCCCATCCGTCATGCACACCAGAACATTCTCGTGGGATGCAGCAGCAATCTTCGTGATCTTTCCGGGGATGTATTTGGGGATATGTGCAGAGACATCAAACCCCTCAAAGATATCTTCTACAGCATCCTTGGGGAGATACTCCCGAACCCCTGAGTAGGATCCACGGTTGAACGGGAACACGATGGAAGCACCAATCGAGACCGGCTCACAGTTCAACAAGCAATCATAACTGGTTGCGTGAGCGATTGAGACCGTCTTCGGTGTGAGTGTATTCCCACCCTGGAGGATGAACTGATTGGTATCAGAAAAGAGCACCAACTTCTGAGCCATTGGGACAGCATGACGAAGCATGGCAACTCGATTGTGGGCAGAAGCTACATCAATCGGTGCGGTGTCTAGAAGGTCTACAATGGTGGTTCTGAAGAAGTTGAAGAACTCCCCGGACTCACTGAGGATGATGTTCTCTGACGCGAGGAACCCAAGACGGTTCTTGAACAAGAACATATCGTTGATCGTCTGGCCCACGAAAGAAGGATCTGGGTTGGTTTCTGTGTCACCAACCAGACGGTTTCCCCACCCAAACGTGGAGTAATCATATTCTGGGTTTGGGGCAGTCTCACTGGTGTGGGTATCTCCATCAGCCATCTTAAACACAAACGTACCATCAGCCTGACGAATCAGGATGTGTGGCATGGTGGAGGCATCAAATTGAAGCCCATCTTCAAGAGCAGGCGCAGCACACTCTTCCCAAGTCCCCTCACCAATCCCCCCAATTTCACCCTTGGTGGTGAACTTCACATAGTAATCATCAATGGTTTCTGTGGGGTCACTTTCAACCTTCAGAATCAACCCATCTTTCGCGGTTGCTGGGAGATCCGTGAACCGCTGAGCAGAGTCTTTGAAACTGGAGATGTAGTTCTCACCGTGCTTGAACTTGGAGGTGATTGTGAAATCATTCGCACTGTTTGTGAGATAAATGATGTGTCCATCAGCAGTCGCAGTCCAATCACCACTTATGTCACCAAGAGCAGTTGCCAATAATGAAGCCACTTCGGATGTATCTGCGAGGTCTCCTTCCTCTTCAACCTCACCAGTTCCAACGGTTGTTTCGGTAGTCCCATCATCAACAGTAATCTCATAAGAATCCTCTGTGTCCTCGTTGGTCCCTTGTTGGATGAAGATCAACGCCTCGTTGGTATTCACAGAACTTGGGGTATCAGCCTCAGTGTCCATCAGAATGGTCGTTTCAGTGTTCACGATGAACGTCACATCAGCGATGGTTACAACACGAAAGGCGGTGGGTGCATTATCGGTGTCCAGATAGGTGACACCATCAGGTACATCCACGGTCTCTTCGTTCAGGTTGATCAGGTCAAAGACCTTGATGTACCCATCCCGAAGAATGACAGAGTACCGCTCAGTCTCATCACGGTTGATCGTGTGAACGAACGTGTCACCACTCGTGGTAATCCCAGTGTTCATCAGGTGCTCTGTTGGCAACCTCTTGGTCAACCCCTCAACTATTGACGGGTAAGCATTCTCCTGAGCCTCACATTGAGTGGGGAATCTCAGAGAGTCGGGTTGCTGTGAAACCCCATTGATGAGGTTCGGGATGGTCTTGGAAACAAGCATCAGCCGCTTCCCAACTTGTCAATCACACTACTGCGGTCGATGATCCGGGCAACATCCCAGTTATCAAACACACTGTAGTCTGCGGTCTCCATCTCGTAATCCCGTAGAGAGAACAGAGCACCCTGCTCATCAGAGCGAGAGAATGCGGAGAGCGTCTCAGATCCCACCAGACGATCTTGGTAGATCCTGGCGGCTCTGATCATAATGTACCTGCGAGCACTCTCGGGGAGTTGTCCCCAGTCCAGCATGTAGGTGACGGTGTACTTCTTGGTGGCCGTGAAGGTGTAGGTACGATCCTTGCGGTTGTAGAGTTGGGAACCCCGGACCACGACATCGTAGTTTGAGTCAATGTTATCACCCTCAAGATCCACACGAGCAACCCCGTCACTCAGTTCAACTTGGTTCTCTGAGTTGGGAGCCAAAGGGACATCCTTCTCAGTGTTGAAGTGCCAGCCAGCACTCTGTACATCACGGGAGACTTCATCGAGGATGTTCTGGGCGAGCCGTACATCTGCGGTAAGGGAGCCAGATAAAGAGTTCACGGGAGCTTCTCCCACGTTACTCAGCATCGTGTTGATAGCTTCCAACTTTGTGGTGAGTGCGAGGGCCATCTATAGGCTCCTATGAAAGAGAAATAGGGCTGGCCTCCTTTCGGAGACCAACCCGTTTAGTTTTTGTTGACCATTAAGTCAATCAGGCGGACTTGATACCCACGCATGCTTGGCAGCGGAGGTAGTTGTGTCCCATTGCATAACGAGCAACCATGAGCGTACCCTGTCGGTTCACCATGTAGTCACTCTCAACTGCGAGGTCCATGAGCTTGACTGTACCAACACCAGAGCGGTGGAAGACCACACCCTGATAGTTTTGGAAGTCAACGCCCGAGTAACCTTCATCAGCGATGGCACCAGAAACACCAGCATCAACGAACGGATCGTTGCGGGTGTCATCGTCACCGAGAGCACCTGTCGCAGTGGTTTCGTCAGCAGTCGGGATATGCGTGCTCATAAAGCAAGTAACACCCGCGACCTGCATGGCCTGTTGACCACCCTGAAGGATCGAAGCACCTTGGCCGTAATCCTTGTTGAGCAGAGCAGCAGCCGTGTCAGTACCACCAGCAGACTTGAGGACTGTGTAGAACGCCGTTGGAGTCAAAACACACCAGCGATCAGTAGCCGGGACATCGTTATCGTCCAGGTATTTCGCGGCATCAATGATCGAATCAACGATGTTGTCACCAGTCGTTCCACCAGTGATCGTGCCACCAGTGTAGGCATTCCCAAGAACATCAGCCTGATCGAGCGAACCGGCGAGGATCGAGCGAATGATCGCTTTATCTGCGTGGTTAGCAAGAGCAAACCCGAGTTCACGGGAATAAATCGAACGAACATCATAGTGGTTCATTGCTTCGTCGATATTACCAATGAAGGTGTGTGCCACCAACAGGTTGTCGATATTGATCACACGCTCTGCGTGGTCAATCGAAGCACCAGTAAGTTCCTCACCCGGCAGGTGATATGCAGCAGCCGCAACACCCGTCAGGGGGAACTGTGCGCTTTTACCGCTCGTAATTGTACGAACGGTGTGAAGAGGCATCATAAGATTGCGCTCTTCAAACGCGGAAAGAACTTCACCACTGAAGGTCTTGAGGAACAGCTCGAAATTGTCCGAACCTCCCTGAGCAAGACCCAGCCGTGAAGCAGTATATGTATCTGCCATTTGAGGCTTTCCTTTCTAAAAGAGTTAAAGATACGTTGAAAACATCGACGTTATTCGATGGCTTCAGTTCCTAACCCGATCAGTCCGGTTGTCCCCCGCAGAGGGCCGCGTCAGTCAGTTGGTTGAATATCCATTTGAACGTCACCAGCAAACCACCCTTCAGGGAGGTCTACCTCGTTACCGGAAAGTTCCCATGAGGAACCATTCCAGAAATAGACATGACCCCGTATTCCAGGGCCAAGCCTTACCAGTCCATCACTTTCAGGGACGAATACGACTCTTGAACTTTCGCACCCGCTCAGCCCAAGCATCACGATAACGCTTAGGCACTTCAGGGGCATCATTTGCGAGAGTCGGTTCATTCGCCTTCTCCATGATGAGTTCTAGAAATACTTTAAAGATTGAAGAGAATGCAGCCATGATGGCAGCCCACATTCTCAGCTTACCTTCTTCTTCAGTGCAAGCCGTGCACCTGTGTATCCAAGAGCCACCAGAGCGGATGCAGCAATGCCAATAACCTTAGCAAGACTGCTATCTTCTGCGATAACTCCAGATGCCATGAGACCACCAATAACGGTGGCAGCAGCAGCAAGCCAGAACTCAGTAGTTTTAATTCCGGGTTTCATTGATCACCTCAAAGTTGAGATATTGCGAGACGATCCTGAATCTCTTGACGAAACGCAGGATCCTTAGAGTAACGTGGGTCACGCATCGCTTCAGATACTTGATTCCACGAACGAAACGGATTGCCACCCTTAGTGGATGGAGCAGTACCTTTAAGAAGACTGGGGTTGCTTCCAGTGGCTTGAGCGTAACGTGCAGCCAGACCACGAGCAGCCATCGTTGCAGCATTCATATCCCCGGAGTCCATAACCTGATCGTAGGAACCCACCTCTTCTTCTGAGAGGTTCTCTCTGGCCCACTCGATCATCTCACCATATTGCTCTTGTCCACCAACTTCATTGAAGATGGCTCCTTGAGCCTGAGTGATCAAAGCACGTTGGCCCTCCACATAAGCGCGGGCAATATCTTCGGGGATACCGTACTCGTTCTGGATCTCCTCATAAGACTCACCAGACAACTCACCAGTCTCAGCGAACTCTTGAGTGTATTCCGAAATACTTTCAACGGACATGCCCGTAGACCCGGAGAGAGATTCAGTGGACTCGGTAACAGATTCATCGGAGGGCGAGGTTCCCAGTTTGGATTCCAATTCGCCATAGGCGTTGGCAAGTGCTTCTGGAGATTCAAACTTCTCCGGCAACCACTCTGGTCGTTCCGATACCTGCTCTTGTGAATCACTCACCTCCTCGGTTGGTGCTTCTGGGCCTGTGACCCCCATCTCCATTTGTACTCGCTCAGCCATTCTTTACCATCTCCTTGGCTACGTCGGTTTCAGCCTTCTGAGAATCACGGAACTGTTGATCCGCTATGCCCATCACCTGTCCGCCGTATTGTTGAACCACAGCATCCTGCTGGGCTTGTTGCATTTCCATCATTAGTTCTTCTTCAGTCTTGATGAGACCCTGTGTGTCGATACCAAGAGCAGTTGCGCGTCGTTTGATGTATTCCCCGAGATGAACATACTGAGCAATCGCTTCTGGACCCACGGTTTGGGCCATCCCTTGTAGGAAGAAGTCGAGACGGTTGAGGTCACTACCCCGAGCCAACGCCTCGATACCTGTAATGATAGCAGGTGAGATGTATTTCTTCGGGAGTTTTGGAAGTTTCTTCTTCTTCTGAAGGTTCGCCATCATCCGGTTGACCAGCGGAAGTTGTAATTCCTGTGAGAGCAGGGAGAAAGCACCACCGAGTTGACGCTCAATCGACTGGGTAACGAGGCGGACTTCTTCGGCGGTTACTCGTTCGGCTTGCCGGATGGTCCCTTCAGTGAGGAGAAACGCATAAGCAAGGCGATCCGTAATGGTCTGAGCCGTACTCGCAGCAATCGAGAGGTCAGCACTCTTCTGACTCTGTAGCACTGTGACATCCTGAGCACTCCCTTCAACGATGGCCCCGTTGGGACTCTTCGCAAGTGTTCTCGCACGCGTGGTCCCGTTCGGTGAGACCATGAACAGGATCTTGGAAGCAGCCGCAGCACCTTCCACAATCGCTTGGGTCAACCCCTCTAATGAGCGGAGATCCCCCAAGTATTGCTCTACATATCCTCTTCCGTAGTTCTCACCCTCGACCTTGTACATCCTGAGCGGGAGGAAGGGTAACTTGTCATCTGCGTATGTACCGCGAGAACCTGGAATTTCAGCGTCACCGACTTCTTGGTAGACCTCCCACTTCGAGTCATTTCGTTTATGTATGCAAGTGTACAGGTCTACCGATCCATCGGTGTTTGGTGAGATGGCTCCAACAGCACCCTTGATTTCTTCAGGCAGGGCGAGTGGGGAGACACTTTCTTTCGTAACAATCTTTAGGGGGTTCCCCATCGGGTCGCGTTCAACACAGTACCTCGCAAGGGGGAAGACCCGCACCCCACCATCTGAGGGGAAGTGCATCAAACAGTTACCTGAGATGATGAGATGCTTGAGGGCTTCAAAGAGGGAGACGCGAACATTGTTCGTCTCAACCTCTTTCATCACGGCCTTCTCGATATCAGCGAGTGACCGCTCAATTTCAGTTTTTACGTCTGGGATTCCCTCGACCTGCCGGAGAGCTTGATCGTCCAGGACCAGCCGGAAGAATGGAGCGTTCGGTGGGAGGAGACTGAGGAGGAGACTGGAGGCGAGGTTATTCACCCCGCGTGCGCCCACCCCCTGGAAAGGGCAAACAAATTTTTTGTTTGAACTGTGCCCCTCATCTGGGATCACCGTAGGAAGAGTCAACCGAGAACAGTCTCTCCCACGTTCTAAGAAGGAGAACCGTTGGGTCTCCAGCTTTGTATAGAGGCCCCGTGCACTATCCATCAATATGCTCCACCAACACCTGAGCTAGCACCGACATTATCAAACCCAATCTTCAACCCCGAAACACCTTGCCGTCGTTTTCTCAATGCGGTTCCGGTACGCCTTGCTTTACCACTACCGGGCGATCCCGCAGTCTCCGCCGTTTGTTGCGGTGGTGGGGGGGCTGGCGGCGGTGGGGGTGGCACTGGCGGCATTGAGGGTGAAGACATACACATCACGGGGACTCCAGAATTGTTTCGTTCTGCTCTTTGAAAACAGCGGCGAGATGATCCACAACGGACCTTTGCCCGACCGCGTAAAAGATTACCCGCTCTTGGGTATCCAGTTCAGGACTTTTCAGTGGGAATTGCTCCTCAAGCCACTCGATTAATTCACGAGAAACTTGAGGAGTTCTTTCGTATACTTGGCCCTTATTCATCGTTTGCGTCCTTCTTGGACTGGACATACGCCCCCATCAGGCACACGTAGTTGATGATATCTATCAAAGTATCCCTGAAGGATTCGTCCTCAACCTGAAAGGAACCAGTTTCACAGAAGGTACTTAGGCGAGAGAACTTGTCAGTGAGGCGTACCAGGAACCCCTTCTCAGTGGTTGTGATCCCCATTGCTTCACACCTCTGGAAGTTCGCAAAGGGTTGATCGTCGCTGCCAGTGTAGTCACGGTTCTTTCTTAAACTGAGGACACGGGCATCGGCACAGATTTCAAGGTGGTAATCGAGATAATCATCAACGGTCACGCTGGGTTCCACAACTTCACCTTCCCCGTGTTTGCGCTGAACTCCCCCTTCCGAAGTATCCGTGAGACCCTCGCTTGGACAAGAGCATCCGTCTCCGTCAGCCCCGCCTTCGTGTACGCCCCCAGCACTTCCTCCCAAGTCCCTCGCTTCAGTATCTTCTCCGCTGTCTTGGGGCCTACGCCGGGACACCCCGAGTATCCGTCTGTACTGTCCCCCGTCAACGCTTGGGACAGATGATTGAGGTCCGCTTGTTTCTTGCTCAGGCATTGGATGCCCTCCTCTGGTCTGTTGGGGTTATAGAGATAACCGGGAATAGTCTTCATATCTTTATCTTCAGAAACAATGATCTTATCCCCCTTGATTTTCTTGATCCCTCCGGTGGCAAGGATACCCATCACATCATCAGCTTCCAGTGTATCGTAGTCGATGACCCTGTAGGTCTCCCGGCAGTAATCCCGCAGAGCGGGGAACACCACAGGTTTCCGCTTACCCTTCCGGTTGTACTTGTAGGTGGGGAGGACATCCTTCCTCCAGTTGTTCGGTGAAGTCAGGGTGATGATCACATCGTCAGCATTGAGCAGTTCTTTGTGCTGGGCGATCCACACATCCACCGCTTGTTTCGCAAGAGAGGCATCAGCCGTCAGAGACCAGATGTCATCTCCCCAATCAAATGCCACTTCAACTGAAGCAGCTTCCTGATAAAGCAAAATGTCGCCATCAATTAGTAGTGTCGTTTTCGTCTTTGTCATGGTGAGGTCCATCTCCTGATTCTGCCGCCATCCTGGCGATCACAGATAATCCTAATACCGAGTGGTAAGAACCCATAAGCGAGAGAACAATATCCTCCTCATCCTTGGTCATTTTTGCGGAAGCAACGAAAATTGAATCATCGAAGCGTCGATGAAGTTCAGCGAGCAGGACGGTTGTTGCGACGAATTCGAGTGGTTCCATTCGTAGTTGATCCGTTTTAACTTTCTAAGTTCTTGATTGAGTCGCTCACGTTGATGAGAACGTGGGGGGTATGCAGAGATCTCCAGCAGTATCTTGGCTTGGGGGAGTTTCTCTTGAAGGTATGGGAGCACTGCATTGATACAGTTTCTCGCATTATCCCCGGTGGCCGCCCACGCATACGCCTGTCTCCACTTAGGGTTCTCTGGTTTCGTCTTGACACGGCACGTTCCGCCGAACATCTCTGCGAACCATACCAAGGTGTAAACATAGGTATTCTCAATGCAGACTTCTGGTGTGCCGTTGGTGAACTTGAAACAGCCCTCGCCATCGAGGAACCCCGCAGCATACGCAAGATCTTCTTCAGTGTGTTTCACTCCAGTTCGCTCCGATTTTGTACTCTCCAGTGAGAGGGACCTTGAGATTGAGAGTCTCACCAGCCGCTCTGATGGACTCCACAGCAATCTTCCCTGTCTCTTCCGCAATCGTTTCGTGAACACTGAGTTGAATCTCGTCGTGGATATGGGCGACTTGGTGAACCACCCCATGAAGAGTGAGGTGTAGTTGAACGGTAGCCTGCTTCATCACCACCGCACCAGCAGATTGTAACAACAAGTTCAGTGCGGAATGCTTTGAACGAACCGGCAGGGACCGCCCATCAAGACCAGTGAGTTTCCCATATTTGTCAACTCGGATTTCAATGTACTTCTTCAGTTTCTTGAAGGCGGGGAGGCGATCCACGAATCGCTTCTTGATCTGCTTGCCTTCCTTGCTCCCACCACCAACAATCTCTCCAATCAAATTATCACCACCACCATACAGCCACGCATATATGAACCGCTTCGCTTGGTTACGGTTTTCCAATCCCGCTGCCTCTTGGTTGATGGTGTGGATATCACCTTCACAAACCGTCTTCGCATATTTCCCGTTGTCGAAGTAAGCGAGGTAGTGGGCCAGCATCCTGAGTTCCAAGCCGCTTGCGTCCACCCCCACAAGGACATGCCCATCATCAGGAAGGAACAAGGCTCTGCACTCAGATCCATAGGGGGATGAGACAGAGGGAACCTGAGAGACGTTCGGGCGGGAATGCGAACAGCGGCCTGACACAGTTCCGTTGGTGTTGACGCGACCATGAATCCTGCCATTCTCTACACAGCGGAGCCACGCCTCTTTGCCTTCAGCCAGTTGCCCAAGACGTTTGGAGATTGTTAAGTAATCCACCAAGGGCTTTGCTTCAGAGAAGTCCATCGCCTTGAGGATCGTCTCGTCAATCTTTGGTTTACCGTTGGGTGTGTAGTCACGAGGCTTCCAACCATACTTATCAATCAAGCAGCGGGAGATCTGATCACGGGAGCCGGGGTTGAACGGCGTAGTCTTCACGCGGAGTGGCCCCTTGAAGATCTGTGAATCTTTGTATCCAGCAGCCTTAGCCGCCGTCTTTGTGGGGTACTGCTCGCAATCCGCCATCCAGTATTGAGGGGTCTTCATGGGAACCTCTACAGGTGGGAAGATCTCCCGCATCCTCCGCTCCAACTCAGCCTTCTTATCTAGAAGTTCTGCGTGGAGTTCCTTGGCAGCGTCCACATCAAACCGGAATCCATGACGCTCTTGCTTGTAGATGATCTCTGCAAACCTGTGCTCAAGCACCTGACTGCGAACCGTGGGTTCTTCCCGCTGGATTGCTTGCCACAACCGCAGGGTTACATGAGTATCTTGGACGCAATAATCCTCCATCTCCTGAGACCACGCAGACCAGTCGGTGTAATCACCTTTATATTCTCCGAGACGGTAGCCCCAAGCCTTCAGTGAGTGAGACCCGATCAAGTTCTTGGGGTACTCATCGCCCCGCTTGAAGTCCTCGTCGCGGATGTCGGGCCACACCAATCGAGACAACAGCATGGTATCCCGTAGACATCCGTTCATCCGAAAGTCTGGATACAACTTCTGAATGGCGGGGATATCAAAGGACATTGCGTTATGCCCGATCACCTCATCAGCTAAGGAAATCTCCTGCAACGCCTCGTAGATGTTTTCCTTCTGGTGGTTGTAGGTCTCCACCTTGTTCTTGTTACGGATAACAATGCAGTGGATTTCTTGAAGATCCGAGAGTTCTCTCCAATCCTCGATGGCGTTCGTTTCGATATCAATAATGATTGAGTGCATGGTCATCCTTCGTGTAATGCGTTAGTGGAGTAAAAGAACCCCGGTGTCTTGTTTCCTACCCACCCACCAACAATGTTAAACTCAAAGTATTCCTCCGCATCCTCCCTACTCATGTCCTCCATCAGTTGAGTGATCACCCCCTCATAATCGTACAAGGCGATTTCGTTGTTGAACTGGCGGACAACCCCCATGAATGCTTTATCGAATCCTGTGAGCAGAAGCATCAACAGTCTCCTTGAGATATTCAATAATCACCGGATCCTCTTCCAACAACTTCCTGAGTCTTCTGAGCACAGATGCCTCGATCTGCTGAACTCTTTGGTAAGAGATCTCTTTCCCGGTTGCTGCTTCAAGATGAGCCGCAAGTTTCTTGTAGGTCATGGGAGGCATCGCTGAACCCGCTTCCAGTACGGCTCAGTGGCAGCACGGATGTATCCAAGGGGTCCGCCGTTGTGTATTCGACACAGTGTTTCAGGGGTGTCATCAGGGGCATAGCGATCCCAGTAAGCGAGCATCACCATCTCCGCGTAGTACGGATTGCGAACATCCTCGTAGGTTCCCCCTATCTCTGGGTGCTTCTCTAGGGCATCAAACCAATAGTCGTTTGAGATCTGGTAAGAACCAAGTGACTTGCCACCATCACCTTCAGCGTTGTTGGGGTCGGGGTGTCCACCCGTTTCCACTTCGCGGATCGCATTAAAAAGGGATCTCGGATAGATCTCCAACAGAGTCCGAATGAATCCACTCTGCAAGTCTTCCTGTTTCTCGGTCGTATTTGAGTTTGTTTGAACAGACACCGCATTCTCCTGAAAATCTATTTTTAAGAACTCTAATGGTCGTGACGTTGGGGTTGTCTTCGTCTTGCTGGTCTCGCTCCAAGCCAACAACAATGTCAGAAAGCTGAGCGATAGCATGAGAACCGCGTAGTTGAGCAAGTGATGTTTGAGCACCATCTTCATGGCCGCGTCCTTCCGGTCTACGTAGATGAGAAACCAGTATCAGAGCGATCCCCAGTTCTTCTGTGATCGACCGGAGGCGGGTCATGGCATGATCAATCATCCGTCTTTCGTCACCATCACCGATACCTGAGACAATGATACTGAGATGATCGAGGAAGATGTGGGTGGCTCCAAGGTGGAGAACCATGTACCGGATCTTAGATACCAAATTGTCCCAAGCCATCGAGCCAAAGTGATCGTAGAGAACCAGCCGGTCATTCCCGATGGCAGCATCAAATGCTTCCTTTAATTTTTCTTCAGGAAAATCCCAGTAATGTTGAGGGCAGTTCAGATAGATACCCATCATCGCCCTGGCGGTCTTCTCGACAGACTCTTCCAGTGCAATGTAGCCAACCTTCTTGCCAGCACCCATTAACCAGTACGCCAGTTCCCGGCACACCGAAGACTTGCCGACCCCCGTGCCGCTGCAAAGGGTGACGAGTTCACCTTGGCGGATACCGTGAGCGAGATCGTTGAGGCCACTCCACGGATACGGAACGGAGTCCACCAGTTTATCCGTCATCACCCGTTCCCAGAGATCCTCACCGACAATCACCCCGTCTGGTCTGTAGGTGCGAGCACCATAGACCGCGTTGATCATCTCTTTGACCTTGCCCTCAACCAGACACTCGTTGGCATCCTTGCAGGGCAGCGTGACGATCTTCGCCTTCCCCGGTGACAGTAACAAGGAGCACTCGGTAGCGGCTTCCACACCCGGCTTGTCTTGATCGAAGCAGAAGTGAACATGATCGAACTTCTCAAGGAACTCGATGCTTCTGGTGATGGCCCTCGCAGCTCCCTTCGCACCGTTGGGGATACTCACGACAGGCCACTTGTTGCCAAACGCCTGAGAGACAGAGAGACAATCTATCTCCCCCTCACATACCGTGATGAACTTTCCTCCGTCCCTCCAGAGATGCTCACCGTACAACGCGGTGGCCTTGCCAATCATCCTGAAGTCTTTGTTAGGTAGTCGTATCTTCTGAGCGACGATCTTCCCGTCACCACCACGGTAGTTCGCAACGTGACAGAGCGTGCCGTTGTACTCCCCGATGCCGTACCCGAACTTCTTGCAGGTCTCCTCGGAGAGACCACGGCTCTTTATGAAGCGAGCCTCTGATTGTATGAATGCTGATTGCACCGTGTCATCCTCTCGGTACTCAGAAACTTGTTGGTTGTCGCCTGGTTCCCACCGCCCACATCCAAAGCAGAACCCGTGACCATCACTGTAGCGAGCGAGGTTGTTCCTCGATCCACAGTCAGGGCATGGTTCATGTTGGAGAAACGATGAGTTCGATCCGTGGTCCAAAGTCATCCGCCCATCTTTTTCGTGCAGTTAATCTCAAGATCTGGTCATCATCTTCCCAGATTTTTTTATTACAAGAATCAAGGATTGCTTTCACGTAATTATCAACATCACCCCGTGGTTCCACCCGCCGGGTAGTCTTGGGTTTCTTGCAGTAGAACCACAGAGAAACCTCAAGACCCCCGGAGAGCGGTTCGCCATCGTAGACTCCATCCAAAGCGACCTTCGCATCCTTGCGAAACTTACTGAACGACTTCCCGTAGTATGTGCCCCACCTCGTTACACGGGGTCTGGACGCAGGCACGGGAGTCACGGGGATAATGAGAACCAAAGTTTTCACATCATTCCTTCCAGTTCGTCATCTGACGTGAGTGATGCGGCAACCGTTTCAAATCCCTCTTCGTTATTGAAGTCGTATGCAGCGACTCCACCACCACCGAACTCAACGAGGTCGATGATCTGTGCCACACGCAATCTCAGGGAGACACCGATGCCCATCGTGGGTACATACCAAGGAGCGACCTCGACACCACACCGGAGTGTGGTTCCAGATCCAATCAGGATGTCGTTCGCCATCGGCTGTTGCTTCGCATCAATCAAGGTGGGTCGTTGGGTGATGGTCTTCCCATCATACTCATAACCGGCTTTCAGTTTGATCTTCAGATCGACCTCGCCAGTTTCCTCACCCTGATCATCAACCACTTCCATCACAGGCAGATCAGCCTTCTTCAACTTCTTCTTCATTTCCTTGGTCTGTTCATCGTGGTACTCGTCACGAACCTTGGTGATCGTAGAGATGAACTCCGCAGCGTCTTCCCCATTCATCCGCAGGTTCACTGAGTAGACACCGATCTGATCAAACTTTCTGTTGGGTTCATTCAGCCACGGATAGATCGCTGTCCCCTTCGGGGTGGTCAGTTTGATGTGCTTCCGTTTACGCATGGGTTTCTCCTGTGGATGGGTTCAAGCAAAGTAGTATTGGGAGTCAAAGACGGACTCGATCTCCAAACCCCCAACGTAGGGGATCGGTGGTAACTCTACCCCGGTGGGTAGCAGGTGTGTTATCTGCTTAGCGAAACTTTCCATAAGATCCTCAGAAAACATATCGACCGTGGCTTGGCGGATACATGAGGAAAGCATTCCAGATTTTGCAGCGGTCGTTGCGTAACTGTCGTGGATCATTGAGAACTGCGAGACATCGTTAAGTACTGCTAGGTTGGTGGTTTTCATCATCAAAGCAGCGTCCATGGAATGAACCATGTTGGCGGGGAGGGCGTTCTTATGGCGAAATGGTGAAAGTTCTCCCTTGCCGAACCTCAAGCGATGACGGCGGATCTTCTGACCAATACTGGTCTTCACCTCCATCGAGGCTTGCTTCTCATACAGTTGCTTCACGAGATAACCCGTAGGTGTGGACCACATGGGGATAACATTATGCTCCATGCAGATCCCAGCGACCCCCCGGAGCCAGTCCATCCCAGCGATTGCAGACTGAACGGCTTCCCCGATGGAATCATAGATCAGAATACTCAGGAAGATACACGCCTTGAATGGGTGATCCTTGAACATCTTGGGTCGCTTCCCGCTTCGTGTAAGATCAAAGTACCATTGGGCGGTGTACTCCTTGCAGGATTGTTGCGTGGCCCCATAGGTAAGCGTCATAGTTTGTCGTTTCACTGTCTTCCGATCAATTCCAAACGCCAACCAAGCAGGTGCAAGGGGATCATCCGAGGCTTTGAGCTTCCTGATGACAATATCTGCTACCTCTTGATATAGATCGTATGGAGTATCAGAAGGAATAACATTAGTATACTTGGCCCCAACTGGATCACGGAGCAGCATCGCATAAATCTGGTGGCCCTGGTTGCTTGCGTCTAACGCACACGGGGTCTTCGATACGTGACCGAATCCCACCCGCAAGAACTCACCCATATCCATCGCAGCGGCAAGGAATCCCCACGGCTCCTCCGCCTTTGACCATTCAGTGGTGGTCCCCAGCGGGTCTTGGTGAATAGCCTTGAACAGATCCTCGTTGCCCCACACCCAGTTCAGACGTTCCTCGATGGTCTTCTTATCAAGCCCCCAGCAATTAGCGAGGTGTACCCCAAGGTAGTTAGCATCATTCTGACAAGTGATCTCGTCACCCTTTGCGAAACGCAGTGTGGATCTTGCCCAGTCTGGTCCCTGTGGGTTGAGATACACGGGAATGGGATAGCACCTGCCCCTGAAGTCACACTGGATCGGGAAGGATAGAGTTTCACCACAAAACTTCTGTGCGAGAAACAAAACTTTAGTCAGATGCAACCGCTTACTACGATCCTGTGCATTCAAATGGTGGGTCTCTTTCGCAGATCTCCTCCACTGCGTTTGGATTGCCTCGTCCATCCAATCTTTATCTGAGGGCCGCGTGGGAATCTCACGATCACGGTTCGCAGGGAGACCACCTACCCCCGTGTTGTTCTCATAGGCATACAGCATGCACTGAAGAACATCATCGTTGATTTCCCATTCAGTTTTTTGCAGTGAATTGATCGCATTATAGAACTCAGGCATGTGGGTGTTGTCGAGTTCCTCAAGGTATGACTTGTCGTAGGTCTTCACCAAGGGGCGGCGACGAACCTCGTCACTGAGATATCCACCTTGCCACATATTCTTCCACGGCATCGGTTCAACAACCATCGGCATATACACCGGGGTGAGGATTTCATGGAATGCGTGTGCTTCCTTCAACCAATGCAGCAAAGACTCAGTGGCACGAACCATGGTGACTGACCGAGAGAAGATGTTGGTCATAGTCTCGATCTCAATGAGACCAGTTGCAATACGCATCAGCTCGATGAGAACCAACCCAACAGCACACCGATCCTTCCCACCCCACCTTGGAAGGAAGATATCGTTAACCTTTGCCGTCTTGTACCACAGTCTCCGCTTTGAATCATACGAGGTGTTCTTCTTGGTGCGATCAAAGAGTTCTTGGTAGAGGTGGGGTTCCTGTTCCTTCAAGGTGCGAGCACGATGATCATCCTCAAGGTACTGCCCCAACTTCATTGAGATGGATGTCAATGTCCGCTGCTGCGAGATCCCATCAAGGACCGTCCTAGCAGTCAACGCTGCCATCACCGGAGTGGGGATCAGACTAAAGTACGGAAGTACACGGTGCTTGCGACCGGGACCAGACTCAGAGTTCTTCTTCCACCGCTTGATCTCGTTGTTCAGGGATTCGATTGATTCCCCAAGAAGTCTCTTCGCAGCAGGAGCATAGGTCTCAACACCCTTCTCTCTGGTTCGGGCGACCTTGCTCCAGTAGCGGTCCTTCCCCAAAGCAACCATCTCAGCTTCTAGATCTGATTGACGCATCCTTGCATCCCCAGTGCCACACTATGTGCCACAAGTTTTATAATTTTAAGAACTCATCCATCCGTGGATAGTTGATAAAGAATACCAGTGGACTGATGATTATACACCAATCCACTGGCGAGAAGATCGAGACGGGATTTTAAGTCTTGCGTGTCTGCCAATTCCACCACGCGGGCCTTTGATAATAAAGGATTTTTTCTGTTGTCGCGTGGTTTCATTCTGCCACACCCGTCTCGATTTGCCACCAAATTATGCCACACGCTCTGCAACTAGACTTACAACATTGTTGCGTCTAGTTTCAAGCTTCTCAATAGCAGACTCCAGATCTTTCGGAGCAAGGTGCGTGTACCGCAAGGTCATCTGAATGGTCTTGTGACCTGCAAGCCGCTGCACCATCGCAATCGGTACACCCTCTTGAACTAAGTTACTGATGAAGGTGTGCCGACAAGCATGCAAGGTAGCACCAGGATCATCGAACCAACCCAGTTGATACCGAACCTTGTTCCAGATCCTTCGGGTACGCTCAAGGTGCGTCCACTTGAAGGGGCCAACAGAAGATTGCTGGGAACTGATGATATGACCAGTCACGGCTGTCATCGGGATAGACCTCGGAGAGAAGTTCTTGGTCTCATTCAAGACAATCAGGTTCCCCTGTATGTCCTCCCACTTCAGATTGAAGAGTTCACCACACCGCATACCAGTGTCAAGAAGCACCCGGATGATCTCACCATGCTCAGGTTCACCAAGATGGTTGAACATCCGCGTGATTCGCTTCTGTTCATCATCAGTGTACCAGCGGATACGACCTTGAGGTTCACGGAACTTCTTGATGGGTGGCTTGCGATCAATGATCCCCAGTTCCACCGCAACCGATAACATCTTCCCGATGGAACTAAGTTTCCTGTTGCAAGTAGAGTTGGAGTTCCCAACACCCTTCCACTCAGCCACCGCTAAATCAATGGTGGCCTTGTCGATCTCACCCACAGGTGTATTCGCCCCAATCGTCTCAACTACCACGTTGGAGTTGATGATGGCCGTCTCCTCACTTCGAGTCCCAGCCCACACAGTCTTGTAGGTGTAGTCACTGAGTTCCTGAAGCGTTCGGGGAAGACCACGACTAACTGCTTGTCGTGATACCTCCGGGCTTCTCCCAGCAATCAGGTCAGCCCTCGCTTGGGCCTCCCATATCTGGGCTTCAAGTTTCTCTTTGAATGATCTTCGATATCGAGCACCTTGGTGCGTTACCGTAGCCTCGAAACTAGATCGTCTCTGTTTGATGCTCATTTTCATCCTCCTATCAATGTCTGAGCAAGTCTTCGACCCTTCGGGGTCAGTTTCACCAGTTTATTTCTTCTATCGAGAGGGTTTTCGTAACTCTCAACTAACTGATGACCGGGGCGGCCCCGCCTGTGAATCATACCAAGCAGAGCAACATTACGTGAGCAAGAACTCTGAGCAATCCCAACTTGAGCAGCAATATCTACCATCGCAACTGGTTCAGGGTCGTTTATCGCCGTCACCAGGAAAGTTGATAAGGCTTGGGCCTGTATCTCCGGCTCTATCGTCCTCAAACATTCGATTTGCCTGAGTAATTTGCGCAGCACGGAGTTGTTTGAGCTTTTTTCGGGGGGTCCAGATGAGTCTAATGGTACAGCAGGTGACATGGCGTTCATCCTCTTCAATCCATGTTTCAAACTTATGCAATTCATGCGCCGGTGGATCAAAGAAGTCAATAAAAAGATTTCCGGCGACTAATTTGAGAAGCATGTGAGCCTCCAATATCGAATGAGAATGGATCTCTCGTAACTAAGGACTCAACTAAGAACTAATTTGGGAAAAATTGCATTGACCCAGATCAAGAAAAGTAAGCACCCCCCCAAGAAACTAATCAAGGAGGGGTGCGAGGATGATGACAACTAATGTGGAAAGCATTGTAGCAGATCAGTTCACTCAGGGTTGACTCGGTAA
>Ga0209349_1000155_pt1 | contig 37348 bp, 54 predicted proteins | sample ETNvirnome_2_130_FD_184067 | JGI IMG/M metagenome (GOLD analysis project Ga0209349, IMG submission 184067) | Marine viral communities from the Pacific Ocean - ETNP_2_130 (SPAdes) (version 2) | ecosystem: Environmental > Aquatic > Marine > Oceanic | place: Pacific Ocean | collected 2013-06-22
TCATCCGGATTCACCAACCCCACAGATGATACTGGGCACACAGGTCCATACTGCCCTCCTCGAGCCTGATGTTTTCGCTGACCTGTGCGTGGTTGGGCCGGACGGTCCTTGGACCCGTAAGGCTGCAAAGGACGAGATCGCGAGCATGGTGGATGCCGGTTACAGCAAGAGCGATATCCTGAAGCCTGACGTTTACGACCAGATTCAGGATATGGTCGATTCCGTTCTCGAGAACCCATCCGCATCCTTGATGATTCGTTCAGGACAGTCTGACGGTGAGATCGAGGACTCGTTGTTCTGGGCTGACCCAGGAACCCATGTGGAATGCAAGGCTAGGGTTGATTGCATCCCTGCAGAATCATCCATGTATTCCAACTATCTGGTGGACTTCAAGACTACCATCGATGCGTCACCCGAATCGTTTGCAAAATCGGTGGTAAATTTTGGATACCATAGACAGGCGTATCACTACCTCAGTGGATGGAACAGTCTACATCCGGAAGATCAAAGAAAGGGGTTTATAATCATAGCTTGCGAGAAGTCTCCCCCTTATGCGGTAGCCATCTACGAGATGGACAACAGGTGCATGGAGCTGGGCAAACATGAAGTAAGCAGTCTCATGGAGCTTTATGCACAGTGCGCTGACGACGATGTCTGGGAGTCCTACCCACAAGCAGTACAGATGCTTGAGCTTCCTGCGTGGGCAACCGCCAAGGTAGGTCAGTGAAAGATATCCTGAGTCCTGAGTTCCTCGATCAATTCCATGAGAAGGCACATGAGCCGATCAGGGCAGTGCCTACCCATCTTCCAACCCTCAATAGAGTCAGTAGAGGATCGGGGGGTGGCATAGGGTTCGGGCCAATATTCGTGACAATTTCTGGAGCGACCGGCAACGGCAAGTCTGCACTCGCACTCGGATTCGCATCTGCAGCCTTACAGTACGGACTCGAGGGAGGCGTTGCCATGATCAATCTGGAAATGTCCTCTATCCAGACCGCGACCAGAATGTATGCGATTCACAGCGATACACGCATTGCACACCTCGAGCAAGGTAACTTCCATGATGGTGCGTTCAGAGAAGCGAGGAAGGCTATGGAAGGCTCTCAGCCGCTATGGGTGCCTGACGGTCTCCTCACAAGCTGGGAGGACTGTCTAGCCTATATGGACGAGTGTCTCGAGCAGGCCGGTACAAGATACTACATACTCGACTATCTACAGTTGGTATCGACCGGCACTGAGTCGGAGATATATGCCACCACGCAGAAGATAGTTACTGAGCTTCGAGCATGGGGTGTGAGGAACGACGCTACGATACTCTGTCTGTCCCAGTTCAACAGGACGACCAGCTCAAACTACGATCAGTCACCCAGGATGACGGGGCTGTTCGGTGGTATGATACTGGAAGCGAGTTCTGATATGGTGCTACTGCTCGACCATAGTAGATATAGGCGCGACGGTAACACAGCTTACACACACCTCATTGTGGCAAAGAATCGGTCAGGACCAACCACCACTATACCCATTGCTTGGTGCTATAAGACGCTACAGGTGAGGGAAGCTACACCAGATGAGGAACATTTATGGCCCAAGTGAACTCACATCGGTTACTTGAATTCATAGGGACATTGGATCTAAGGGTTGGCCTTCCTGATAATGTGGCTAACTATATTGAAAAGAAGATTGGAAGAGTGTTGTCTATAGAAACCGGACTTCCGGACAATGATCCGTTAAGATTCGATACTAATGGGGAAAGGCTTACGCAATACCATCTCGACAAGAAGTTGGATGGCGTAATCAAGTCATGGCCCATAAACAAAGGAGCATGGAGTGCCAGGAAGAAAGATAACAAAAGCCGCCTATAGAAGTCTCTCTACGTTTGGAGAGGAAGCTATATTCGAGACTTATCTCGAGGTCAGGGATGTGGCTAGGATGCTGAAGAGTCTCGAGTCTGACATCGGCTCTGTGAGTGTTGGTCTATTCTATCGATGGCTTCATAGCGATAAAACTGGCGGTCGATGGGAGCGATGGCAGGATAACAAGAAGATCATCGGCTCGAGCCTGGTCGAAGAAGGACTCGAGATCGTTGATGGTGCTGACGATGGTTCGGTTCAGGCTGCTCGCCTGAAGGCAGAACAAAGACGGTGGATGGCAGAGCGATACAATAGAAGCGAATTCGGCAAGCCGGACGCGACGGTCAACGTAGTGAGTATCGGATCAGACTTCCTGTCTGCATTGAAGCAAGTCGAAGAAGAAATCTCCAAGCCGGAAGAGATTGTGATTGAAGCAGAGATAATTGAATCGGATGACGATTAAAGGTCGGTTGATTTCATTGCTTGTCGTCTAGCTCTCATAATTACGATACACGTTAGTTGATGCCATAAATGACTTGCAGGCTCGTATCCAAACTGGGATAGATAGTTCTCGATGATCTGGTCGCCGGTTTCTCCTATCCATACCGTGCAGCCGTTATCCATCTTGTGAAAGTGGTCTGGATATATCTTGTGTAATTCTCCAGGTGGTCTTGTAGTCGGTCGATTCCTGCTCTTACAAATACGGTAGGCTTCGACAGCGTTATCCAACACGGCTTCTAATTCATTCTTCTCCATCTTTCTTCTCAGGCAGCATGCGGTAGCCCCATACCTTTCGGAGATTGCCGGTTAGGCTCTTTCGCATGATTCGTACTGGGAGTAGACGCCCTGTTTTACTGAACTGCTTCAACCGTTTTCGTATAGCAGCATCACCTACACCAAGTAATTCAGACAACTCTCCTGTGGTAAACGCATCGTCTGGAGACTCGGTGTTGTCAATCGCAGCCTGGAGTTCCGCGATGAGGTCTGCCTCAGTCATCTTCATAGTGTCAACACACTTGATCTCTCGGCATTAAACAGAATCGGTCGAACCTCTATACTACCTTCATGGCAGATAAGTAAAACAATACCGATATCAGCCAAAGATTCTGCAGCGATCCTGTGAACATACTCGGTCGCGAACTGCCAAGCAGGCATGGATACAACCCTGGTAACGCCACGGTGATCGTAGCCACTGTCCATGTATCTGTGGTTATGACTTCGCACTGCGATATCTGGAGGACGCCTTGCGATAAATTCTGATAACGGATCTTCAGAAACAAGCATTGCTTGATACGCTTCAAGCATACGTTCTGCCCAGATATCAAATCCATAAAGATTGGCGTAGCCGCGAACAGTGTGCGCTCGTTGTCCCATCCTACCGTGATGAGCCACATCCAGCCTCACACCTTCCACATCTATCCTGCGTCTGTAGCTGGACATGGTGCCTGTGTCCGGATCTTTGACAATGGGCCACAGTTGACCCTTCAATGCCCTGGCAATTCCTTCTTCAGCATCACCTGACCGGCCTACATGGGACGGTGTACCACGAATCACATGAACCTCTTTAGGCTTCAGTGCTAGTGGCACTCTCAAGGACTCCAACGCACAATGCACATGAAGGCCCGTTAATGGACTCGCTATCTGGGCTGTTCGGTGATGGTCACCATCAATAGCATCACCATTGATGACCAAGGTAAACTTCTTTTTACCAATAATCTTCTTGGCCTGTTTCCAGGCAGACTCCCAACAATGCCATAGCCAGTTCTGGGCATCCGATGGTTCGTACATTCCTCCATCGTCCAGCTCCAAACCTTCGGGTGGACATAAGCCTACGGTAGATCCGCAGTGCAAATCACCACACACTGCGATGATATGGGCCATTATTTAGTGCCCCAAAGAACATATCCACCTGCCAACCCTATGGCAGCCAGCCACCAATCGGCCTTGAGCCTTAGTCCAAGACTAGGTTTCATGGAAGCCTTCAGCGCAGCGACCTGTGCCTCGAGCATGAAACTTTTGATCCCTAGTTCACCCTGAACCTCTCGTAGACTGAGGATGAGTTCACTCGCCTGGTCTGCTCTTAACGCTTCAGCCAATCGTGTCTCACGCTCGATCACAATAATAGAATCTAATTTTGTAATCTGCATTTCATAACCAATAACGACTCGGTCGAATTCCAAGGCTTGTATCGAGTCCAGGGATGCTCTCAGACGCTCAGAGATCACTTCTGTGCGCTCTCGCGCTTCTCTACGCTCTCTGGTGAGCCTAGCGACCTCACGCTCGTTTATACGCCTTTGTTCAGAAACGGCTGAATCAGCCAGCTCGAGCATATGAACCAGCGAATCGGATCTATGAACCACGGAATCCAACACAATCTCCTGTAGTTCAATCCTTTGTTCCGCATCATCTGCAATACCTCTGTAGTACGCTGCCTGCATACTCTGTTGTGCGACTACAGCCAAAAGGCCGATGATGGCTACGAACCCCACGGTCCACACCCAGTGCGGCACTGTCACCATCGTGCCGGTGCCGGACGATCTAGCTTTCCACGAATGTCGATGTGCGTAAACATTTGATATCGACCAATTCCTAGCTGTTTGGATTCTTCATGTGCATCGAACCATTCTGCTACCTCACCTGGTAACCACCCCACCTTTGTTATATCCGCAGCACCGCAAGTCATGTGCATGGATGTCGAGACACCGCCGATTCTATAGTTGTAATCGAAGTCCCGAAACCAAGAGTTTACCAGTATCGGGCCAACGGGTAGCGCCTCTCTAAGTTCGCAAAGCAGCTTACAAAGTGTAATAGCATTAGGCAAAAGACTTAATTCTGGGGCCTTGAGCCTTGTTCTGGACCGTGACGTTGCATGGAGAGCCTCACGCCCTACATCTGCTATCTCCAGGGGGTGGAAATTCTCCACACCTTCTCTACATAGTGCTTCAGCACAAACTACCGACCACTCATGCTTCGTCATCATGGAAGTTTGAAGAGTTATCAAGCACTGTGGGGCGTCTAGGTTCTCGTTGTATAGACGCGCTGATGCCACTTGCTACCGCACCTATTTGTGGCGCTAGATACTGTGCGATCCTGGGACCAGCAGCCCACGCGAGTAAGCCGGTAAATATCGTACCAAGTAGTGCGTAGATAGCATTGCTTACATCACCCCAGAGTACGATATCGAAAAGGATTAATGCACCAGTGAACAACAGCGATCCTACAAGGAGTGTCCGTGCTGCAGACAACTTACCTTTTTCATCGCTCAGTATCTGCTTGAACTCAATCAAAGCGTTCTGGGCCACCTGAACCGCCACCGCCAAGTAGTCCTGTCATTTTAGCAACTCCACCTACTAATGCGGCTGCTATACTAAATCCTGCTACTTGCTTCAGCCTTTTTGCCCACTCAGCCATATTTTGCCCGAATACAATTGGTTGCCTTATCCGTAAAGGAAGAATGTCATCTAGATGTCTTATCGCAGCAGCATAAGCCTGATCCCCTTCTGCACCCTTGGCGAAAAATTGTCTAACCCATCCTCTTCCAGCACTACTACCAAGAAGATCATATATAGCTTCAGCAGCTTCTTCGCCTCCCTCTCTTCCGATAAGAAGTGGACTCTCGATCTCACTTTGCCATAAAGAGTCCAGAAAATTATTCCTAAGTATACGGCTTTCAGCCACAGACCCACCCTGAGATTCAACGAATTCAACGGCTTCAGATAAGTCGCTAGGCTTGCCACCGATTTTTAGCTTGCTTGCTTGTACTGGAGATTCTTTGAATGAGATTTTATTAGTTCTATTGAGTCCATAATTATATGCATCGAGTCTTGCACTTCCCTGTCGAAAGATATCATCAGCCCCTTTCAAGCCTGGATAAATATCATCCATAATACTTTCTATTCTTGTAACAAATTGGACTGCTTTTTGATCGCCGCGATCAGCTAGTTCGCGAAGTGTATTCCTGAAGATCTGCATACTATGCAAACTAGGGGCACGACCGGCTTCCAAGTCTGCTACCAACTCGGTTACCAACCTTGTAGCACCTTTATTATCAAGACCGAAGGTCTGTGTCTGACCTCTTGGACTCAACAAATGACCGGCATCTTTCTTGATAATCTTGACGATACCCTTGAGATCTTTTAAGCCAGCGTCAACTCCTGCTTCATATTTTACCTTCCATGTTGCATCATCCGCAGATTTTCCTGCAAATTTAGCTATACGGCTAAGAGTATTGTTCCAATCTCCAAGAACCTTTTTGTCGAAGGTCTGACCTAGTTTCCGGTTCACATTCCAACCGCTAGTGAAGACTGCATCCAATGGACTGTAAACTTCTTTTCTGTCGATTTCCTTGGCTGCGGTTAAAATAGTCTTCTGGGTTTTGATCCTCTGAAGCATTAGTCCTATATTCTTCGCGATCTTAGAAGAATTCCAGAATTCCGATCCTTCTCCAGTAAATGGTATTAGTTTGAACTCTGGAAGCAGTTCTTCAAGTTCCTTGCCCCCTCTTTGCAATGTTTCCTCTGGCAATAAATCCCTTGCCGTAGCCCTGCCTGAGTGCAGACTCAAGACTTCAGCCGCTTCCTCGCCATATGTACCAGGCTGTATACGGGCTTCAAACATCTCACGAAGCGGTCGCTGAACTGGTACTGGTTCCTGCTTAAAGGGTATCTTAACCTCTTCCGGTGCGTGTCTCAGGATCGATCCCGGCTGGCCGCGTGTCAGGGGAGCCAACTCGGCACCAGCTCCACCCCGTTTACGGATGCCCTTACCTATGAATGTCCCTACTGGACTAGCACCTAATACGCCGCCAGTTCCACCAGCAATCAGTCCCGTTTTAAGTGCTTCACTTGCACGATTTCCAATACTGCCTTCACCTTCACCGGCACCATAGACCGCGCCACCGGCAGCGGCTGGTATCGCCATCCCTAGTGCCCTGGCACCTCTGCTCGTAGAACCAGCCAACCTCGCCAGGTTCATCCCAGTTGCAGCCGTTCCTGCACCAGCAGTCAGTAGCCCTGGAACTATACTGCCTGCGGCTTCCCAACCCATAGCTTCCAGCGGATTGTCCCTACGAAACTGCTCTATACCGGCTCTGGATTTATCTCGAGCTTCTCCGTATGTAATATTCGGGGATATGGATTTTATTGCACCTACTATCTCATCACCAAAGCCAAGGGTTACACCTTGCGCGAATTGTCTAGCCTTTCCTCCCCAATCATCGACCTTAGACATCTCGCCACTAGGCTCTTCTTCTTGATACTGAGCGGCCCTACGGGCTTCGGCTATACTTCCGAAGTTGCCCTTGAGCAACTGAAGATAATGGGCATCTATCTCTTTCTGTTCATCTGAGTCGGGATCACCGTATTCCTGCCGAAACTCCGCTAACTCTACATCGTATGCAGACAGAATTCTAAGGATTTCTTGCTTGCCCATCAGGTTTGACCTATCCCTCTAGTGCGGCCTGATTGACCAGGAAATTGCTCTTTCTCTTTCCTCCGTGCGCCGATACCCGAATCTCCTATTGGTCCTTGAGGTGTGTAAGTTTGACCAAGCTGCGGCCCCATCTCTTTACCAGCCATCCTATAAGCCGACGCCAATGTTCCCACGCTATTATTGAGGCCATTCAGGATTATACTCATTGGTACGGTACCACCACCCCTAGGTTTCCATAACTCTTCATCGTATCCGGCAGATTTATCAGGATCTAGGCCCATCAACTCTTTTGCTCTACGCTGACGTTCATCTGAAACCCCTTCGCCGCCCATAGCATCTGCCAATACCTGTCTTTTTCTTCTCTTCAGAAGGGATACCTCAAGAGGTTCGCCTGGTACGGGGATCAGTGCCTGATAATATCTCATGGCTTCCTGATTCGTCATCTGTGCGCCAGATAAGAAGCGAACAATTGGGTTAATAAAGTTCAATGCCGATGTATAGTCTTCTAACTTTTTAATTGCTTGATCATCGAGGTTATCCATAAATGTCAGCGCAGCCGTTTTAACTAATCTAGGCAGCCAACCCGAACTTTGTCCCTGATTCTGGTTGATCATTTCTGCCATGTAAGCAGTCAATACTTCGGTACTGAATAATTTCGGAGCTTCAAACTGCGACAGTACTAACGCATCCCCTGCTTCAAAATACGCCTGTTCTGCTCGTTCGATCCGATCTTTATTGCCTGTCCGTAATATTCTATCGAACTCTGCGCTTGCATCATCACGGACCTGACGCAACGCCATGTATTCACCCAGAGCCTCTTTTGGAATTCCAGGTATAACAGCCTGCAAATCACCACGGATTTTATCTCTTCTTATATTAGCTTGTCGTATGGCCTCCGGATCGCCGCTCGCTTCAGCTTTCGCAACCTCCTGATCAGCGAAATCTCTATCCTCAATGAGTATTTCCCAGCGAGCAATGCCCTCACCGCCGTCTATGCGTGTACCACCAGCCATCGTCATATCACCATCACCTTTTCGCATATCTCTGATAGCATGTAGGGCTGGTTGTAGAAGATTGAGATTCGCCCTTTCCGACTGAGTTGTCCCTGAACCAGTAGTTCCTGCTGGGAAAGGTGACGTTCGCATACGGGAGGTGTCAATTTTTACAAGTTGGCCCCCTTTGTCTGGATCGGCTCGATAATTTTCTAGCGTCTGCTTGTCAGTCATCACCGTATATGAATTACCCTCTCTATCATACATATCATACGGAGCAGTAAATCTGTCGCCTTGGTCTGTAGTATAAAGCTCCATGTTTGTGTTTATAGCCTGTGCAATGCCTGTGTCGCCAGCAGCATAAGCCTCATTCACGGCCTTCTGTAAGGCTTGGAATATCTGTTCATTAGTCGGGTTTTCACCAAGTCCCTTAAATATCGTCGCAATACGTCTTTGCGCTTCCTGCTTATCCTCATATGCCTCCATCGTCAGTTCGTGTTCCTCAACAGCTCTCCCCTCACCGGCTCTACCAATATCCATCTGGTAGTCCCTGAACTGATCAGCCTTAAACCGCTCTTCTTCTTGGATTGCCTTCTCGGCAAGGTATCGCTCGTTTTCCGTAAAACTCTTAGTAAACTGACCAGCAGCTTCAGTTATAGACCGTATAAATGAGGGTACGGGATTGGTGGGACTAGTTGTCGCTGCTCTAGTTGCCGCAACGCCTGCATCTCCTAATGCACCGGCATAACGATCAGCAAAACTCGGCTCTGTTGGTACGAAGGGTTGCTGCTGTTGCCGTTGCCGTTGCTGTGATATGCGAACTGGTGCTAAAGGACTTGCGGTAATTGGTCTCGCTGCGATATCGCGCTGTCCTCTCTGTTGGATAATACTTTTGAAATCCGGTACACCACCGTAGGCTGCGTCCCAGCCTTTCTGTGTAACGGGCATACCCTGCCTTGCTGGCATACCGGCAGGATTCATGGACTGCATACGCCTCTGACTTTCTTCTCTACGCAGACGCGCTATACGCTGTGCAGGAGTCTCTTGCCTCTCTTGTCTCCTGCCTCTGGTTAAAGCATTTCCAGGTGCGCCGCGCTGACCGAAATGGTATGCACTAGCAGCAAATGGAAAAGATCCTCTATAAGCCATTACGCCCTTCTCCAAGTCTGCCTGCGTTTTCGCTCATCAGGAAAGCCAAGACTCATAGGAACCCAAGGTTTAGGCCCAAACGTATCGCCTGCCCACTGTCCAAGACCAGTTAATCCAGCAGCTACAACATCCCCCACATTACTGGGGCTTTGTTCCATATCGGGACCGCCCAAGGGATCTTCCAACTTTCCATCCATTACATCCCATTCTACGGAGCCAGTGAATCCACTTTGTCTAGGGGATACACCTGATTCCATTGGGGCTAACTGTGGACCTATGGCACGTTCATCCATTGGTACATAGCCAGCAGGCGCAGACATAGGTGCTTCGCGTCTAATCGTTTCTGGATCGAAATAAACTCGAGAGTCGTATTCACGCACACCTCTATAATTTGGATTACTCCCCTGTCCTCTACCGAATCCCAGGTTTAATAATCCTGGGTACTCTTTGTGCCAAGGTTGATGGGCCATTAGACCGCCTCAAACTGGACGCCAATAGCGTCATAGTTCACGCGATAGAAACCATCCTGCATCTCTACGGCATCTGGACGCTCGAGTATCACCTCTTGAGCCATAACACCCTTATATCGGTTGTCTCTGCCTAGATAGTTGAACTCATAGGTTTTGAAGCCGTTCTCCATACCGACGTATTCTATGTTGTCCTTGATTCTGGCATCACTACCGAACGCAGTTGCCGCAGCACCACCAGCAGACAATAGGCCACCAGCCACTTGACCCCAAGTAGACGGCTTACGCTGATACTGAGCCATTCCAGCCTGTGGCTGCATCGCCTGTAGGAACGCAGCTTCGTCTGCGAAGCCCTCCTGGCTTCTGAGCCACTGCTCGTAATCAGCCGCAGCTTGCATCTGCTGACGCTGTTCCTGGGTTCCACCCATCTGAGCGAGTTGCTGTGCAGCCGCGAAAGTAGCTGCCTGTTCGTCCAATCCCTGACGGCCAAGCTGTTGAGCCAGAGCCATCTGCTGCTCTCTGAACCGTGCTTGATCGTCCATGCCCATGCCCTGCGCCTGTAGACCCATCTCGGCAAGAGCCTGTCTGCGAGCAAATTCGTTCTGTGTCTGCTGGCGAGCAGCATCAGCACCAAGTTGTTGCGTCTGCATACCTCTCTGTAGCCTGAGTTCGGCTTCACGCATCTGACGTTGAGCTTCGTACTGTGCCTGGGCGTTACCAGATTGGAACGCAGCCTGCTGATCTGCCCTAGCGGCTTCCAACTGATTCTGTGCAGTCTGCATCCCAGCTTGTTGCTGTAGTTGCTGTTGTTGCATCGCTACATCGGCACCAACACCTGTTGTCGCACGTTGCTGTTCCAGGTCGAGTTCAGCCTGACGGATAGCCCGTTGAGCCTCGAGTTGCTGGGTTTGGTTACCGCTCTGTAGTGCTGCCTGCTGATTTGCGAGCGCAGCCTGTAGGTCCAACTCCGTCTTGCGTTGCGTTCTTTCAGTGCCAATCCTTTGTTCTTGCAGCCTAGCTTCGGTATCCAATTGCTGTGCCTGTATAGCGGCCTGTTGGGATCTAGCAGCGTCTGCTTCCCTGCGCTGTGCTTGTAATTGCTGACCAGCCAACCCGATCTGGGCATCCAGTTCGGCCGCGCGAATACCACCAGCTTGTCCTAACTGCTGCGTCTGTAACGCCGCTTGCGTCCCCAGTTGCTGACCTGACAGTGCAGCTTGCTGGGCGCGAGCAGCATCTGATTCTCTGCGTTGAGCTTCTAGTTGTTGTCCTTGAAGCCCTCCCTGAATCCCCAATTGCTGGGTCTGCATACCAGCGGCTTGCTGACGCTGTAGGTCTGCTTCCATGCGATCTGCCGCATCGGTATATCCCTTTCTGCGGATCTCAGCGATACGGGCGAGCATAGCTGTTTCTTGCTCTGCGCGTGGGATGTCACCTCTGGTGCCCCAAGCGTGTGACTGTGCCCTACGCGCTTGCTCCTGATTCTGTGCTTTAAGGTAATCCTGTTGTGCCGCCGCTACCTGTGCATCGACGCCCAACTGGTTCATGTAAGGATCAAGGTTGCCACCTAAAAACGATGCTCCACCAAACGTGCTTGGAGTCACACCAGCAACTGCCTGAGTCGTTTCTCCAGTAACTGGATCTATCGTCACCTCACCAGGGGCCGCGATTGGTGTGGGAGCTACGCCAAGTACGTCTTGTGTAACCGCACCAGTAATAGGATCGACCCTGACATTTGGCTCAGTATTAGCGAGTGCTCCAGCGGTTACGGCATCTCCAGCATATCCTTCACCAAAATCCGCAATATCCTGCGCTTCAATGTCTGGTATACCCGTAATATCCGTTGGTGCCGCTACACCGAAATCCGTACCGATCAGTGTAGGATCTGGTACTGCTTCCTCGCCCAATCTGGCGATTGATGGATCACCAGCCGCTGTCCCCGTTCCTGCCTTATCCAATCCCGTCCAGCCACCAGGCAAGAACTGATTGTAGCCAGGATCACCAGCCCTTGGGCCTTCCATGAGCATACGGCGAGTCGCTGTTCGTGCGTCCTCGACCTCACCAATACCAACACCTGATGTTGGACGGTTCAGGTCAGTCTGGAGCAGTCCACCTCCAGTTCCTTCTCTTCCACGATAAATATCACCAGATGTAGCAGTAGGCAGATTCTGGGCACCAAACGGTATATCGGGAGTATCCCAGATGTTGAGTTCGTATCCAGGCTGATTTACACCAGCCATCCCTGAAGGCGCACCCTCTTCGTAAGTCTCACCCATCCAAGGGGACCAATCAGAGCGTTCACGGCCAGGACGCACATAACCTGGCTGTCCTGGCTTTGGACCTGGCTGTGGGCCTAACCCTACACCTCCCGTAGATGCCTGTTGTGTCGCTGGACTATATCCAGGCTGATTTACCGCTGCATATCCAGTTGTTTGCATCTTCGCAGCAGGCAATGTAGAGCTTGTAGAGCCTGGTGCGGTGGACATCCCTAATGGTGTTCCTTGGTTCGAAATCCACTCCCTTCGTTGTGCATCGGTCCAAGTGCCCCATTCATCAGGCTGAACTGCATCTGGGTTGTCAATAAAATAAGTGTCAGGTGCATCTACATATCTTTGCTGTCTATCGGATGTTCTACGGCCTGGTGTGAACTCATCGCCTGCCTGATAGCCCGACTGACCGTACTGATAACCACCAGCAAGGGCCGTGTCGGGACGCACATAATTCTGGAACCCTAGATTCTGGACCCTGTATGCACCCTTTCCAAGTATTCTGTCGGTAAGATATTGCTGGCCTGTCTGTGACATACCACTAAGGCCAGGAACCATCGAGCTACCATAACCGTACTGCTGCTGGAATGGTGACTGCCCTGCGTATTGCTCTGCCTGCCTGAAGAGATGCTCTTGTCGCGCCTGAGTGCGCGGATCGGGCCTTTCTGACTGTGTTAGTTGGAGGTCTTCTATGTTACCAGTGGTTTGTCCACCCATTTTAGTTCATATCCTTTATCAGCACGACGCGCTTGTAGTCGTAGCCCCGTGGCTTGAGTACACGCGCCCAACCTTTGCGTCCTGCCACTGAAATTCCGCTGCACCCGAACTCTTTAGCATGGAACTCAGCGGCTTCCAAGATACCGTCGATATTGGCGTCCATGTCGCCTCCTGCGAGCCAGATATTGAGCAGCTTTCTGCGCGGATGATGTTCAACTCGGAATATGGCGGCACCGTTCCTGACAGGGTAGAAAATCGCATAGTTTGACTGTAGTGCATCCTTTACATCCTCTACAGAGTGTGTTTCTCCGCTCTTCTCCAGAGCATCAGCAATAAAAGGCTTGCTTTTCTCCCACCAATGCTCAAAACGCTCATCGCTCACGCCTATCATAGTGCGGTGGTTCCCAGGTTACCAGAATTGTCCACCGTGACGGCGTATCTGTTGCCGTTGGGTGCAACCAATATTAACCGCTCGTTGTTGGCTAGGTCTACGTCCTCAAAATGCTTGAAATTCGACTTATCTGCGTCCTCTAGATCCACCGTGCGGCTGACCTCGTACTTGAGCCAGTGCTTCATGTCAGGCACATAGGTGGAAAACTGTTGGTCGAACTTTCTAGGAGGCGAGCCTAGACGCAGGCGCATTACCCGTGACGGTGCAGATATGCTCATCGTCTTGCACCTGGCTGCATCTCAAGGCGTGGTACGCCCAGACGCCAAGCATTAGTAGAATCAGATATACATTTCATTCTCACCGTGCGTCCCGTAAAGCGGACAGATGTGGGTGCTGCCATATCGTATGGGCCATGCGTAGTATCGCTATCAGTTGGATAGAGCCTTGTATAGAACGTGGTAGTGATATCGCCCAGAGTGGTCACATCTGGTATCAGGCTCGTAGCAGACAGAATTCTGTCACCGTCACCTAACTGAATCGGTCCTGATTCGACATAAGGAATTAGCACTGATTCATCTACGTCCTCGTATACGCCGCCGACTTCATGCTCGTATGGGTTGCCGTCCACATCAAACAGAATCGGTAACTGGAATATGCCACGCGAGGTGGTCGATGTACGGGCCAGAGTGCCTACAGACCAGTGATCTTCCAGATAGTTGTAGCTCACATAGGAGTCGATTTCGACGCCCTCTGGATAGAACCACACGATCTCATGGAATAGCGTGTTATGCCATGCAACGACTTTCGACGCCTGGGATTCGTTCATCTGCGTGACGATGTAATCCTCTACATCACACGCAATCGTTGACACATAACCGTCGTACTTGAAGAAGCCCTGCGCCGAGCGTCCCATCCAATACGCAGTGTTACCAGCTACAGCGACTGCATTGATGCATACGGGTCCGCAATTATCTCCTACCCGATCAAACTGATACGCATAAGGCAGACCAACGAATGTGGCCGTATGTGCGTCATCGGTAGTGAATATCAGTACCTGACCACGCACTTTCACCGCGCCCAGCAGATCACCCTTGGTTTCTAGTATCTGATCGCCAGCCAGATTAGTCGATGTGGAGGTCCAATCCGTGTTGTCCTCCGAATCCGACCAGAACACCCTGCGCCTGTCCCGCGTTGCTTCCGCACCACCGTTAGGAGTGCCAGCAAACACCATGTGGATGCGCTCACTCGTCACGATATTCGCTGTCGCGTATTCAGGTGAATTAGCAACCTGTGCAGCCGCCGTACTCGTTGGTGTGCCGACACTCGCATCCCACTGATAGACCTTGCCGTCATCAGGCGTAAGTCCAACCAGATCCTCACCCCACAGGTCCAGGGACCATATCGTAGCTGGTACGGGAGTGCCCAGATCTGGCCTCGATGTGCCGTATGACGAGTGACCGAACGTGGAATTACCGAATCCAGTATTAGGGTCTGCGTCAGTGCGTCCTGCTACAAATCCTGCTGGAGTTATATCGAATAACCCTGCCGCATCGTCATAAACGTAGAGCTTGGATGGTGTACCAACTCCTAGCCATCTACGGAACCTGTTGTCCATCCATGTCAGTGATGTGCGTGGCACACCCGTGACAGCAGTGGTGCCAGTCCCCCATGTACGCCAGCCGCCGACAGGCCCAAGCCCACCGACAGACCAGCGCATCAGGTCTGCGTCAAACCAACGTCCCCTAGCCTGATAGAGTGTGCCGTTTTTCCACAACCCAGGCTGAAATTCAAGAGGGATATACTGCGGCGCAGGCATAGACTAGGTGATGATTCCGTTATCTGACTTTCTGACCATAAAGTGAGGGTCAGCAGCATCCAGTTCACCGCTCACAATGTCCACACCGCCAAGTCCAGCAGACACTAGAGCGAATTGTATGCGCTCCTGAATCTCCTTGGACTGCGCGAACAGCGTAGCAAACAGTTGTGCCTGATCTGGCGAAAGGATGATACGCTCCTCTTCTGGAACAGCACCATTGGTGGGTGTGATGAGATCCGCACCTTCGACTGCTGGTCCTCCGTCCTTCTTAGCCATTTCCTGACCTTTCCTTGAGGTTAATAATTTCGACTTCAGTTTTCGTAATTCTCTGCCCATGATCGTCTACCTTCTCGTCTAGGCGGTTACAGATTCTCTCAATTGATTGGATGCTCTCACGGGCACCATTAAGTCCTGATTTCACGCCACTCATAGAAGCACCGTATGCTGCACCAGCAGCGAGCGGAGCAGCCAGGAACGCTAACAACGTAGTCAAGGTATTAGGCTCCATTATCCCACGGCATCTCACGGTTCGTTTCGCGTGTGGGGGAAACTTGCTCTTCTATGTTCGCGTCTAATCGCAACTTCATTTCCGCGAGTTCAGAAACACCTATCTGGTCTACCACCCAGCCCTCGACATCTGATTTAATAATATCCTCGTAGGGAATCCAAGGGTCGTTCTCGTCCCAGGTAATGCCCGTTGAGTCGATCTCGTAAGCCGTATGGCCGAGGCCATCGTCAGCCGTATAACGCCAAGAGATGATGTAAACGACATCCGTGTGGTTTTCCGCATCTGGTCCTAACTGAATGTCGAGTGCCGAAAAATCCCAGGAATATGTATTAGCCATCGGATTTCCTCGGTTCTAGGATCGGTCGCCCTTCTTTATTATCGGTCCAATCGGCTTCGCGGATATGATCGTCTTGACGTTCAGCCACCACCAGCCAACTCACTTCGTCATATGAGTTAGGAGCTTGGCATACTATGGTGAGAGTGCTTCCGCTCACTGAACCCTTGACCGCGTCCCAGCCGCTGTCGTTTTGTACCCACACCTGTGGATCGCGGCATAGCGCCGACCATGTACCTTCGCTTAATCCAATTTCTTCATCCAGATCCACCTCTGCCCAGCCGTCAGATAGTGTAACCACGCCTCTGTAGATCAGGTCGGCCCTTGGACCCTCGACAAAACTATGAACCAAATCGTGGGTTTTAGGCTTGATTGGATGGTCGATCTTGAACGAGCCACTGCCCTTCGACAAGGCACCAGTGCAGTGCATCGTGCCATCGACTTCTAGCTGATACGATGGGGCTACCTCGTTTATTCCCACATAGCCGTCCGAACCCTGGATAAAGACCTTCGCGGCACCTAATTGTAAATTCGCATAGTGCCCATTCGTGCGATCATATGCGTAAATTGACCATTTGTCGGCTCCAGAAATTGCCTCGAAATGCAGCTTCAATGTTTCGCCGCCCTGCGCTGGATCAGCGAAATTCACCATTTTATTCAATGTCGCAGTGCCGATACCGATGAAGCTATCGCCGTCGATAGTTAACGCCTGGACGGCGTTGTCTCCTATCTTCAAGCTCATCTGCTGGTCGGCGGCTGTCGTATTATGATTGAATTCAATCGAACCACGATAATCGGAGCCACTGAGGAAACCCAACGTAGACAGTTGGCCCTCATCTGTATCGGATGAAATTTCCAGAGCGCAATCATCATCGGTAGACCCGAATCTAGCGGTTACGCTACCCGCTGAACTCATAGCAAACGCAGATAATGTTCCGACACTGGTGATCTGAGTCTGCGAGGCTTCGACATTCAGCGTGACAGTCCCTGATGTACCACCACCAGATAGACCTGTACCAGCAGTTACGCCTGCAATGTCGCCTGTAGTGGGTGTTTCCCAGGCTGGGTTAGCTCCAGCCCCACCACTGGTCAGCACATCGCCGTCTGATCCAGCACCTAGTCGAGCAGGGGCACCAGACGCAGCATAGTAAAGAACATCGCCCTGTGTACCATCTTCCAACTTGGCGAGTGTTATCGCGTTATCTGCAACCGTAACTGCGCCACCAGCGGTCATGGTAACATCACCTGAAAGTGCAAACTCTGCAGCGACATTAGATGCACTACCTATCCAGATCTTCGTATCCGCTAACGGTGAACTTGTCGCGTCGATGTAGGCACCAGTGATCGCGGTGCCGTTCCAGACTCCTGTAGCCACCGTTCCAAGAATCGTGATTGCCGTGGAACTGCCTACATCCAGCGTTGCTGGATCACCACTGGCATCACCGATAAGTATTTCACCATCACCAAGCACTGAGGTCGCGGTGATCGCTCCAGTCCCAGACCCTAAAAGCACACCACCGTCAGTTAATGAGACCGCACCCGTACCACCCTGGTTGACGGCTACGGTGGTGCCCTCCCATGTACCTGTCGCAATCGTGCCCAGTGTGGTAATCGAAGTCTGACCCACATAAGTCGATGCGATAGTCAGTGCGTCGGCTGACACCGTGATCTTATCTGCCGTCCCAATGACATTCAGCGTAACTGCACCTGATGTACCACCACCCGTCATTCCTGCACCAGCTACCACACTGGTAATATCCCCAACTTCAGGTGTGGCCCACTGGAGAGTACCATCAGTGTTGTTTATGCTCAGAACTTGGTCTACCGCTCCGATAGCGGCAGGCAGGGTCAGTGTATATGAACCACTTACCGTAGCTGGTGCATCGAAGCCCACATACTGACCACCAGAAGCATCCTGTAGACGTAAATCGCCCTCTGCTAGAATATCTACTTGTGCAGCACTGATGTTGCCCGTGAACGTCACATCGTCCGTGCCGTCACCGACGCTGAATACAATCCCGTTCGTTCCACCACCGTCTACGTCCGCGGAGTTGAGTTCAAACTGAGTGTTGCCACTGTCGTAGATGAACCAGTAATCGGGTGCAGCACCGAACTCCAACGCCCTGTTATCGCCCAGTTTGATCTTGTCGAGCGTGTAGGATGACACGCTGTTGATGTTCTGATTGTTGACCAGCAACGTGAGTGATGCTGTAGACCGCGAAAAGACCGCATCCAGATAATCCAGATCGACGTTAAGCTTGGTGCCCCAGGTGTCGGTAGATCCACCGACTTCAGGTTTCGTCAGCCCAAGATTGGTAGTGGTGGTATCAGCCATGTTTTATCCTAGAGCTACGGATCGCATACGGAGGCCAGAAGCGGTGTGACGCTCCCGTTGTCCCTGCAATCGTAAGTCGTTTAGTGCCTTATCAAGTCTGGATGTCCACATCGGCATCCGCTCATCATTCTTCAAGTACGGTTCTGCTTCGACCAACGTACCAAACAAGTAAATGTCGGGGTGGTTGGTCAACAGCCAATTTGTTGTCGCTGCGTCAGTCAGTGCAGCTATGCGCGTGTAGTAGATAATAGACGCCGTATACGTCTGGTCTGGTGACCTGAGTACCTCAAGTTGATTAGCCGATCCACCGATTGTGGTGAAATAATACGGCTTTCCAGTACCTGTCAGTGTAATACGCCTCTCTGACAATTCCTCTGGAGTCATATACTCAAGCACAATCACAGGCTGTAAATCCAACACGATCCTGACGATCTCCAAAGTATCCGTAGGAAGCGTGGTGTAACGCCCTGCGATTGAGAACGAATCGTTCTTCGTAATCATATCGGGCTGGCGTATCACACGATTGAAGTTCGCTTCCGCAAGCTCTATGAACTCTGGGATCCGATCTGTCATATCTGAGCGATCCAGCCAATTTGCTGTGGCTGTTTGAAGCTCTGCGTAGGTGGTGATCGCCACTAGACTCGTCCTGGCCTGGTTCTGAACACCTTGTTGTCAGGATCGTTCAGCCAGCGTTTAATCACCCTCTGGTCCTTGAAGTTGTTCGACGCCTTGGCGAGTTGGTGATAGATGACCATTGGTATAGAAGCCACCTTGTGTGTATCGCCCTTCCATGTTTTACGCTCATCTGCCTGATTGAAAATGCTCTTGTTGTGTTCAACAATAGCAGTGACATCCTGAACATTCCCTAGGCTGATGTTGCCTGTGATATCATCATAATGATACCACTGCGTAACCTTGGTTACTGGGTCATAATCGAGTATGCGTTTCATAATATGGAACCATCGGGGGCAGGGGCCGAAGCCCCCACCCCACTAGGTTTACCGTTATGCCGCCGCCGAAGTAATGCCAGCAACAACACCGTGGGCTGCTTCGTTGTTAACCTGAAGCCCCCACTCGATCAATGCCATTCTCTTATCGGCATCCCCAGACTTAGCTAAAGCCTCAATCCCATACGGGCGAAGAGTAGCCAGTTTTAATTCATCTGGGTCGATCAAGAACGCCCAATTGTTATACAGTGATCCTGCACCTTCATCGATCACTCCTGTGAAGAAACGGTTAGGAACAACCGATAGATTACCGAAATCACTGACATAAATGTCAGCCGCACCGATAATCACGGAAGGCTCTGCACCGTCTACATTGTAGCGACTAGAAGCGATTCCACTGAATCCACTTACAACAGTCTTGTTGTAAGGTGATACCATCAAGATGGAAGGCTCGCCACCATTCTCGTAGCACGACTGCATCGTGGTCTTGAGCATCGCCTCAGTAAACGCCGTAGGAACGTCGAAAGACTTCCACACCTCCGAAGCACCTGTCGGAACCGAACCCGAGTAGCTGGGTTTGGTCGCTTGGTTTTCAACAACATTCGTTTTCAACCAGCCTGGGAAGCCACAGGTAACTCTTGCTGTTGACGTACCACCGACAACAGCACCCACTCCGTTCAGCAGGCAAGCAGTTTCAACATCACGCTTTAGCTCTTTCGCGGTTTTTGCTGCTTGGTATCCCACCTCTGAAGAACGACCAGCCTTGATAACTTTCTGCTCAGTTCCAGAGATGATGAAATCGCGCATATTGATCTGACAATAGTTCCCCAGACGCGTGGTGGCGGAAACAGCCGTATAGCTGCTCAGATCCTGTCCTTCAACTACTGGTGTGGCGGAAGCAGAACTAAGGCTGTCCGTTTGCCACTCGAAATATGTGTTCTCTGCACTACGGCTGCCAATATTGCTCTGGAAGGGAGTGGCTGTCGGAGAAATATCCGCAATCAGATCACTCAGATCCTCCCTGATCCCTTTGGCATCGTAAGTGGTGAACGTGTTAGTAATAACTGCCATAATTTAACTTTTAGTTAGTCCGCAAGCAGTGAACCAAACAAGGCTGCGGCATCGTCCACCTTTCCAGTGGTTTTCAGCTTTTGCCTCATAGCTTTCTGCTTACGGGAGCGCACCCTCTGGGAAGTCTCCTTGTTCCCACCTTTTGCGCTTCCGATTTTCGATTTAGCCGCCTGGACCTTCTCGCCGTTGGTGAGTTGGTTGTAACGCCAGGCATCCCGTAACGCGATCAATGCTCTATGGTCGTAAATCTGACCCAATTCTTCGTCACTGAATCCTAGTGTTTTCCCATACTCTAACAGCTTTCGCTGTTCATCGGCCTGAAGATCCGAGTCGGACCATTCAGGAATCTTTTCCAGCACCATTGTCCGTTCCTGGGAAAGGCGTTGTTCCAGTTCCTCAGATTGCTGTCCCTGTAGGAGTTGCTGCATACGCACTTGTTCCTCTTGCACGGCTTGAATCTGCCCTTGCCGATCTCGCTCCATCTGCTTGAGCTTTAGCCATTGAACGGGGTCTTGTCGCTCTAGCGTATCCCAATCAATGTTCGGTTGTGCGGCAGCTTCCATCTGTTGCCGAAGTTGCTGAAGCACAGACGCATACGTCTGACGCTCCTGCCCCAGAGCCGTTTGCTGGTCAGCGAACGCATTGCGCTCATCGGCCAACGCCTGACTCTTTTGTGTGAATGACGATCCCCTTTGGTAGCCCGATAAGAGTTCGTCCAGCGGAACTTGCATCTCTTTGCCGTCTACGAGTACACGGTAGGTTGCACCTTCGCCTTCGGATTGTTCTTCGTCAGCTTCCTCGTCTGCGAACTCATCCACTTCATCCAAATCATCGGATAATTCGGATTCTACTTCCTGCTCTTCCAGGGAGTCCTCTGCCTCAACCGGCTCGGGTTGCTCTTCTGGTTCTCCGACGAGCATTTGATTGAACGAATCTGAAATCTCGTCCATAGTGCGACGTTTACGGTCACTCCCTGCTGGGTTGGTGACTGTTGTTTCGCTCACTATTTTCTCCGTTTCTTAGATTTATTTTTCTTTTCTACTGCCCAATCAGCGACCAATGTACGAAGACCACGAACGACTTCATCGAGGCCGCGACCCTGCATATAAAGATTTTCCCTAGTATTCACCTCGTTCAGATCCGTTAGATGCCATTGTGTAACGATGCTGACTCTTGCGGTTTCGATAACTTCGGTGAACACAGGATCTTTCAGTATCTCATCAGCTCGCAGCCCTTTCTGTTCGCGAGTCAACTCATTCATCTTCTAATCTCTTCTTCAAAATTTCAAGGTCTATCTCGTTATCAAATTTCTCTTCAGCCGTGAATTCCCGTATCGCCAGATCACCGGCAATACGCACACTCTCTCGTTCATCGAGCTGTCGAGCCTTCATAACATCTACTTCCAACTTCTGCTGATCGATTGCCGTGCGAGCTTGGATATCTGCCATCTGAGCCTGCGCGAGCAACTCTTCTGGAGTCGGCGGCGGTGGTTCAGGTGGCGGTGGCGTCCAATCTACCGGCAACGGTTTGAAGAACTGATCGGTGTCCTTGTAACCACTGATCTCGAGCATCTTGGCTAACGTGTTTCGGATGTTGCCTAGACCGACAAGCGGATTGTCAGGTCCGAGTTTCTCCAACGCTTCCGTTTGCCTGACTACAACCTGATTCAGAACAGCTAGACGTTCGTCCGTCATACCGGAGCCTAGTCCGACATTCACCGTACAATCCATAGACGAATCCCACACCCTTGGATCTACAGGCACCCATTCGTTACGCAAGCGAACTACGCGCTCACGGTCCTGATGTGTAATGATAAGCCTGAGTAATCCCTTAAACAGACGTTTGAATCCATTCTCGGCAAACAGTCTAGCCATCATTTCCAGGTGCTGTTCGGCACCACGAATCGTGGCGGTTACAGCAGCTCTAGTTGTGGATTGCAATACATCGGGGTCCAAGCCTTGGGATGCAGCCGTCTGGCCGGTGCGTGATTCTTTCATGTCATCCAGATAGGACACCATCGGGAACGCTTCCTTCCCCAGGAACGGCACATCCAACTGCTGTACCATGCCAGGCTGGCGCATCCTGATGATTGATCCGACTTCCGGATTCAGCACATCATCGATGTCCACCATGCCCTCTACTACACCCGTTCTGGGATAGAGCGCAAAACTCAAGCTGTCCAGCATACCACGCAGTACGGCTGACTTGATTTTCTGAATATCTTTCGTGAGATCGGCCAGATCAGATCCGAAAAACACATGAGGTTCCGGGTCACAGGCGAACATAGCGAACGGTATCTCGTCCGCTGACTCGTTATTTACGACCTTATAGCCGTCACCCACAGTGCAGACACGCCTGAGTTCGGCTATGCCGTCACCGTCATAATCGATGTAACACCACGCTTCGACGTAAAGTACTCGTCTGCGTTCGTAAGCTGACAATGGACTCATTGATGCGCGGTCATTGTATCGTGCCCAATATTCATCCGTACCCGTAAACGCAACTTCGTCCGACAGATGCTCTTCCAGCATTTTCCTGTCGTAACCCAGAGCAACCAGAGATGACACGGTAGCCATTGTCCTATGTCCTACGATCATCGCGTCATCGAGACTCGTAGCTGCTGCGTCCACCAGAAATTCTTCCGGCGGCATTGTTTCTATCTTTACACGATTGCGTTTGCGCTGACGTTTGATCTCTACATCGTATATTTGCGGTACAGGCATACCCTGCGCTTGCATCATTTGAGCCTGCTGCTCGTTGACGCCTGGAGCTGGCCGTGCTTCCACCGATACAGCCTCGACGCCATCTTCCTGCAAGATCAGGCCAAGCGCACCTTCGTCCAGATTCTCGAATGTGTGGGTGTGCACTTCGATGGAATCATCCCACCACCACTTTACGAAACCGCCCTTATTCATCAGCGCGTCTTTGAACACGCTATAAAAAATAGCTACGGCTTCGTTGTCCTGTTGGATGACATAATTCAGATAGTCGGTGGCCTGTTCGGCCATCGCGATATCTTCACCGGAACGTGGCACGAACTCCACGACTTTCTCAGAACCAAAGAACACACGCATCATGGACGGCAATACTGCTTGCACGGAATCACGCACATCTCGACTAACTACCTGGCTTCTCCCGTCTACTTCATTACCGAACCTATCGCCCTTGTAGTACTTTGTGGATTCAGCCCGAATCGGACTGATATCGTCGTCTATGTACTGGATCGCGTCTGTGATGTAGGAACGAACTGTGGTTTGCAGTTCTTCCTCCGTCATCCCGATCCCAGCTTCGGTTTCAGCCTCGTCTATATATGCCAAATTCAACCACGCTGATAGAGGTATGTAACCACATTCTCATTCTTTGATGACAGGATGTCTAGGGGCAACGCTATATCAAGACGATACAAGAGCATTTTGTTTATTTAAGTTGGGCCGCCACGCCAGTTAACAGCCGAACCCCCTAGACTATTCCTACCAGATCTCTCTTCAACTTACCCAAACGCCTTCCAGATCTTCCCCCTATAGCAGTACCAGCATCTGACGAAAAGGTCAATACAAAAGCATCTGCAGCATCCGGACTGTCTACCCCTCGTTTCTTTAGATCTGCCTTTGATTCTATTTTCAGTTTACCCGTCGAAGTATAAGTGTATCGTAACGTGGTAAGTTCGGATTTCAGTCTCGAGTCTTTAGGTAATCGCACATCGCGACCTTCCAGCCATCCTTTCGCCTTATACCACAACTCTGCCCTCAGATTCAGATATACATCACCCATAGCAGGACTTTCGCTGACGTTGATCGCATAAGCTGGCAATCCCAATTCCCTGAGTCTATCCGCTACCCCTGCACCCAACCCGATAGCATCCACAAATATCTCTTTGGGTTTCTCTTCAGCGATATCATATTCAGCCTTGATCGCACCAGTAAGCTGCATTGTATCCAGGCCGCGCCACAATCTGACGGATTCAGTAACGGAATTCCCCTTTCTCTTACAAAGCGCAGATGCGTCAGAACCAAACCTGGCTACATCGACGCCCCACACGACCGTACCAAATTTTGTTGGAAACACATCGCGTGTAATGGCACCTTCCGCTAATTCCATACTTATGACCGTATCGTCATCACCTTTGGGAAATTCTCCCAGAACACGCACACGGTATGTATTAGACTCCGGACCATACCTCAGTTTGCATTCTTCAATATACTCACCTGACACCCGTGGCGTTGTTTCACACGACACATGAAATGTAGACCACCGTTCTTCCAGCTTGTGGAACGTATCGTAGAAGTAGCCACTCGAGCGAACAGGGTTCCCTGCTAATACCATCGAGGCGTGATGTGCCGACATGGAACCACCGGCTGCTTCGTATACCTGTTCCGGTACACCACTCGCTTCGTCTGCTATCAGGAGAACGTGTTCTGCGTGGACACCCTGCAGCGCATCCGGCTTTTCAGCTCTGGATGTTCTTGCAGAGATAAAATTTCTTTCGGGATCAGCCAGGAGTTCTATCCTGTCTGCCCGTATATTAAACATTTCACGAAAACCTTCAGGTGCCTGCTTGAGCCATGACTTGGCTTCAGGCAGCAGAGCATCGTGTAGCTGTGCGGAAGTAGGTGCGGTTATGACCACCTTCGCATTGTAATGCACCGCGATCCACCATAAGGCGAGCCATGACAGACAACTCGTCTTTCCTACACCGTGCCCGGATCTGATGCTGACACCACGATCACCGTCAGCGACCGCCTGCATCACCTCCGACTGCCACTCATCCGGTTCCGCATTCAGGATCGTCTGCACGAATAGCTTGGGATCTTTACGAAACCTTTTTATCGATGTGGCAAAATCCATCTATTCTGGAAGTCTCACAAGAAAACCAGGAGTCCCGTCCCCGAACCATGCACCCAACTGATTGTATCCATAATACTCGAGTGCCTCTCCATAATCGGCACCATCATCCATCAGCTTATCGAGTACTTTCGATTTATCATAAATAAGAACAGACGGCTGACCGAATCTCTCCAGAACCCCGATAACGCAGCTATCGTACATTTCTGCCGGTTCCATTCTGATCGCATTCTCAAGACCATACTCTGTTACCTGTTCATCAAGATTTCTCATATATAAGATCTTCGTGAGCGCATTCAATCCAAACCTTTGCTCCACATGAAAGAGGCTGTTCGGGTAAGTACACGACCTTTGATGGCCCTGCGATTTCAATCGCGTCAGTATAATTATTACTTTTGTATGTCTTGACCGTCAGCACTGGTTTGGTTTCTGCGGGATTTTTTTTGTTATACCTGATATGATGCTGATTAACATGAATTCTAGCAATCATTTATGACTAATATCCCCTGGATTGCCTTTGTCTCCTGAGTTCAGCTTCGCGTCTGCCCCCACCTAGAAGCCCACGGAGTTTGTTAACACCACCCATGATGAATTCTTGTTCACGCCTTTGCCGTCCCAATCGTTTATTTCTGAGATTTTCTTCTGCCTGTTCCCAGGTTAATGTATCCCCTTCAAGTAAAGGAGGCGATTCTGTTGGCATCGATTCATTCTTTCTCGATTCTGATCTGAGGGCATATAGATGCTGCATAGCAGCCTCAACCGTATCATGGGTTTCTATATCCCTCCAGCTATCGCCATCACTAACCTGAACGGTTTTGTTGCTCAACCTGTACTTGACGGGAACTTGCGACAATGCAGCCTCACCCAATCCCTTTATTCCTCTTCCTAGCGCACCAACACTACCGGCCACATTTTGTGCCCCTCCCTTTAACATTTCCAATCCTATTCTAGGAAGCGACTCGTCTTGAAGCGATTCATATTTGGTACCCGAAGGTAAGAAAAACTGTCGAGGGCTTGTAACCGCAGAGTCAGCCTTACTAGCAAAAGCCTTAAGCATTTCAGGTATAGACATATCCTCTCCACCCATAACCCTTCCCCCCAGTAATCCACCAACATCTGGTGATGCGAATGGATCTATCCTGTCACCCAGTAAGGATCTCGATGCTCTCCTTCGCCTAGTACGACGCATACCTGGCGTGAGTACATGGGGCACACCCTGCCACTCCTCTTGAGGCTGTGCATCTGGAGACATGAATAGAGAATTTCTAACCATGTCCGCTTCAATCTGCCTGCGCTTGTTCAACCCAGGATTACTGGATCTCAATCCCTCGATTGAATCTGCGACTGCATCTTTATCGCCGGTATTGAATGCCTCTACCACAGACTGTGGAATCCTACCAAAATTGTAGGCTAACGAGGTAACCACAGCTAACGTATCTGCATCCAGGCTATCATATACTTGAGGACTGATACTGTTTCTAGCCCTGGGCATGAACTCGGTAGTCAGCCTTCTATCTATATCCCGATTAGCATCCTCTTCGGTAACGGACATTCCCTTGGTAACGGGCACAACCCTACCATCCTCGAGCGTGATTGTATCGCTACCATAACCGGCCCTATATGCATTTACGTCCCATGTACCTTTAGGCTGCCAGCCTTCCCGATCAATAATGAACTGCCTAACAGCATCATAGCGAGGATCTTGTCTTATCTCTGCTGCCAGATCATCCTCTGGCGTTTCTTCTGTAGCAATCGGCCCCAACAGACTAGCCATCATTCCACCTTAGTTTAGTACTTAACATTTGCACGGAGAGCTTTCAGGTGTCGTTTAGCTGCTTGCACCGTTTTATGGGTGGTAAGCTTCTTCCAGCCACTCGCTCGCTTAACCTGAACAGTTTTACCGCTGAGTCGATACGGCATCTAGTTATTCATTTTTGAAAACGTATCGCCTGACGATCTACCCATATTCTACCTTGCATATACATCTCGTCACCCTTACCAAAGAATATATCTATGACATACTGATATTCTTCTTCGTTCATAAATTTTTCAGCTTTTCTTTCATGTTTCGCATTAACAGCAGGATAAAGCAGGCATCCCTGACTGTCTTTGGCAGAGTACACACGATCCAGGCCATTCGATACATACGCTTCCGTTCCTCCCTGCTGCCACTCAGGATAGATACCGCGTTTGTTCAAATCCATCATTGACCTACAGATAGCTTTCCTTACTTCTGCCTTCGTATGTCCCACGCCGTCTGATTGCACATCCTCGACAATCGCTGCAAAATCCAATGTGTCGGCTCGTAAGATATCTTCATCTGGAATGTAACCACTGGAAAAGGAATCCATTTGTTCCGACATATTAACTCTCCATCAGGTTTGTGAGACTTTCGATAATAGTATCAAGTTCTGGTAGCCAGCGGTGTTTGGGATTCAGTTTAGCAAGATTACTTCTATTCTCCACAACTACCGACCGAGTAGCCAATACAATTTTAAGATCGGCAGGAATCGGAGGCGGCAACTGCGCCACTGTTGCTCCAGCCAGATCCCGGTCATACTCATCACTCGACTGCGCCAGCACCTTTACGCGAGTACGTTCCGGCTGATCCATAGCCACAACGTGTGATGCCATAGCCAGCTTTTGGGTGTGATTCGTTTTCGCTTCATTGATTAAATCGGACAGCACACCGCGATCATCCTCGTTTATCTTTTTAAGTGCCTCTTCCAACTCAGCACCCTCAACTTCCTTCTTCGCCTCTTTCAACGTCAGCGTTCCATTGATGACAGGTTCTACGAGTTCAGGCTTACGCTTCCGTATCTTCTTCGCGTCCGACACATATCTTGCATTCGTCTGAAAGGTTCTAGCAGCTTCATCGCGTGACCGAGACCCTTGTGGAATTTTTTCCACAACCCCCCTCGTCTGCCTTTCGCGAGCTTCTGCTTCCAAGACATCCAAGATATCTGGATCTGCCGCGAGCATAGCACGTTGCTGACTTGTGAGATGTCTGCGCTGAAGATTTGTCGAGACAATCCACTCGCCAGCAGTTACACCATCGGGTGCGCTCCATTCGGTTTGCTTCGGCGCAATGCCCAAGTCATTACATGCTCTGACACGGTTACGTCCATCAAGTAGTTGATTGTCGTGTATCACCACAGGATGCAGTTGACCACGATCTCGTATGTCATCGACAAGCTCTTCATACTCACGACCAAACAACAACGGAAACTTCTCTGCTACCGGATGAATCTCGATCATAGTTATTTTTTTAGAGAAGGGAATTTTTTCTCGACACACCTTCTGACTCTGGCCTGCTCCGCTTCTGTACCAAACTGTGCTATCCTCGCCAAAGCATTCCTGGCATGAGAGATGTCCGGAACCGGATAAGTTCTACCAGGACCGCAGAACTCGCTGTCCGACAACTTCTTTCTCTGCTTCGTGGTCAGAGTCGCCATCGTCACTTCACCTTATTAGCTTCCACGGACTAGACGCATCACCAATGTCTAGAAAGCGTATGGCTTGCGCCTCTGGCCCCATAGGCCACAAGCCTTCGTCGTACCCTTTCCATCCGGCATCTTTGGCCCGTGTGACAAAATCGGTAGAGTAATTGTCGGAATCGGAAGTGCTAAGATACCTATGACCCGCTTCAGCACCCCCAGCCTGTAAATCCAGTTGCCTAATATCTCGCTGGGTCAAGCCACCTTCTTCTGCGTACTCCATTAAGGCTTTAGTCGTAGCTGCTGTTCCTTGGGATGAACTTGTCTTACCCCTCACATCTGCATCACCAAACTTTGTCTGACCAGCTTTGGTGGGACGCTTGGTCATGCCTAGAATTTTTTTGAGCTTCTTGGATTTGCCGTTTGCCATCATTCCTCCTGAAGTACGGATGGTCATTCAAGACTATACCGCAATATTCGCACGTTAGCCACAGTATCGTAGGTTCCTGATGCTGACCACACTTTGAACAGCTTATGTGCTTAGCCATATGACCTCCACATACAATCTTTTCTGTATTTAACTGGTTACTTTATTTCCAGATGTTTTCCAGACCCCCCTTCCAAGCCATAGGATATTACAGAAATATATTGTTGTAGTGCAAGGGCTTACAGAATTATAAGGGTATTCCGAACCCCCCTTCCAGACCAGAACTAAGCTGGCACCTTTTCACTTGGCTCAACATCACCTACCAACTTCCTTGTTTGCCAGGGAAGTAAAGAGATGTCATGCTCTTTGAAATAAGCCATAACAGACTCCGGCGTTAACGACTTGCTCTCCAATGCATCCGCAGCACGACGGAGAATCTTCCAATCGTACCCAGCATGGACTTTAGATCTTGCCCTTAAATCAGTAATCAATTGTTGATCCATACAACCTCCTGATAATTTCAAAATTACCCGGGACTCATATTACGTCAAGTCGGTCTGTGTTGGGGTAAATAGTTCCTGCCCCCTGTTTTGGTTAAAGGGGGGGGTTCGCTGTTGCTTTAGCGAACGCTCGCTAAGGCGAGCTTGTGAGCAAGGAGGCGAGCGACGCGAGAACCACGCTTTTGCGAGCAGCGAACTTGTAGCGAGCCAACGGCGAGCGAATTTTTTCTGGAATTAGCGTCCTCTTTTTAGGACACGCTAGACTTAGTCGATTTGCTCGAGTTCTCGAGCTCGAGCTGGCTTTTGAGCTCGAACCTGAACCGATTCCCAGGTGCGTAATAGCTTCCGGCTCCTTCTCTGAAGAGCGGTTCCCCCATTTCCGGAAGTCGCTGCTTCCTCCTCGAGCCAATGTTCTCGGCTCCTAACATTTCTTGCTTTTACCCCTTGCGTATGCAATAGATATTGAGTAGATTCGTTCATGTCAAATAACACCAGGAGAGACAACATGGCAAACCCAACTTCCGCAACCGTTGACCGATATCTGACAACGGCCAAAGCTTATCACCATTCCGCTGGTCCTGCTCGAGAAGCCAAAGAGCTTGCAATCCTGCACTCGATCACGGATGGGATTAGCTCCATTACAGACTCGAGCGGCAACCGTGTTGCTCCTTACGTTGACTACTCGGCTGCTCGGTATGTGATCGAGCGGCTTGCTGCTGCTGGATTCGAAGTCAATTGGGCCAAGAAATAACCAACCTTTCACCTCCAACGGAGGGGCCGCAAGGCCCCTCGGAGGCTTTAAACATGGAAAAAGAATCCTCTCTCGCTTCTCTCTTCGATCATCTCGAGACTGATGGTGAGACAAACTTAGAAGGTCGGCTGGTGATATCTGCTGGGCCACCTATGGGTATCAAGCCAGAAGATTCGGTTCCCGCTACTCGGGGCGATTGGCAAGAAATTAAGGATATCATGGACTCGCCCGAATATGTGGAAGGGACACGCATATTGGGACTTATAAAGGACGGAGAGACAAATGGCTGACCTGGATACGAGCGTACAGACAGAGCGAGCGATCAAGCAAGTACGTCACGCTTCCAAGAACCTAGAGCAGTCGCAACGGCATTATAGCTACTTCCACCCATCGGCCAAGGCAGCGAAACTTCTCACAGTGTTTTCTAATAGCATGGCGTTCGCTGGCCCTGCTAATCGCGGCCAGGTTGAAGCGGCTCTGGCTGATTACTTCGATTCCTTGGAGGGATAAGCAATGGCAACGCTCTTTGATTATACAAACCAAGCCTGGACTGTTGACGGGGTCTATGTGGACTGTGGGCATCCTCCGGTTGGGACTGTAATGGGTACCGGTAGCCCTGCGCCTGGTGAGGTCTTCCAGGGTTGCAAGTGCTACGGCAAGGCTCACGTTGGTGAGTCGGTCCCCTCGGAGGTTGTAGCGGAAATGGAAGAGCGCGAGCGTGAGACCTTATGGCAATACGCCAGGCACCGCTCAGTCTCTCGGAAGTGGGGATCCTAATGGCTACCAGGGGGTCCATGAGTAACGCCAAGATTGGTAAGGCCTTGAGTCAGATTCTGCTGGTTGTCCTTTTCGCTCTCATTTTAGTCAGACTCGGAGGCTTCTGATGTCGTACCGTCGAGCTCAAAAATTCCTCACGGAGGGGGCGCAAGCCCCCTCAAGGGTTTAGTAAAATGCAAACATACGACAGTCTGGCCTTCGTGGTATTCGTGGCGATCCTGGCCTTTGGCTTCTGCGTCTGTGTCTACTTGCTTGAGAAATGGCACGACAAAAACGATAAGGCAGCCGCTCGGGCTGCTATCCGTCGTATCCGGAGGTACTAACAATGGAACATATGCAACCGTGGGAATTTTATTCAATCGTCGCCCTCTTCTCGGTCTTCTGTGCGCTTGCTGCTCATTCGGTAACGTGGGACCATATGTTTAAAAAGATCCAGAAGCTCGAGCTCGAGAGGGAAGCAGCCTCGGATAAGGAGGTCTAGCAAAATGGGCCCACAACAGACTGCAGATTTTTGCGTCAGGCTTTTATATCGTGCGTCAAGGGACGCATGGATCTGTGGCGACGATGCGGAAGCCGAACGACTAGCAGCCCTAGCAAAAGAGACCAGAATGATCTTTAACGCTGAGATGGAGGCATATCAGGATAAGCAGATCATGGAAGCCAAGGTTCATGATGATTAACCCTAACGGCCTAGTCTTATGGCAAGGCCCCTCTCGGATCAATGGTGACCCAATCCTATGCATCGTTACTGGCTTGACGCAGAAAACCAGTAACGAAAAAACTGGCAATATGTTGCAAACCTGGATTATTCCGGCGGATACTCCCCCACATAAGGCAATCAAAAACGGTAAAAGTCGGGCAGCCTGTGGCGGCTGCCGCCATGATACACAGAAGAAAACGGGCAAGCGTTCCTGTTATGTTGTCGTGCATCACGCACCCCTATCGGTCTATAGGGCTTTTGAGCGTGGATCGTATGCGGAAGTAAACTGGTCAACGTGGCCCGACTTGGTCCGTGGCCGCTTTGGCCGCCTCGGGTCATATGGTGACCCTGCAGCACTACCCTCGAGCGTCCTAGACCGATTCTGTGCCCCTCTCGAGGGTTGGACGGGGTACACTCACCAATCTGGCTCTGTTCGTTTACGTGATGCGTTGAAATACTGTCAAGTGAGCGCAGACAGTTTGCAGGACGCAGAAGCCGCTAGGGCTGCCGGTGTGGGCAGCTTTAGGGTTCTCGGTCCGGATTCCGAACCCCGTCAACCGTGGGAAATGCATTGTCCTGCGTCTAAGGAAAAAGGCTACCAGAAAACGTGCCAGGAGTGCGGCCTATGTCGCGGTCGTGGTGGCTCTCACGTTGTGATCAATGCGCATGGTACAGGCTCGGTAAACTTCACGGAATACAAGAGAAGACCCTTAACACTGCCCATCCTAACATAGGAGAAAAATGTCAGACCAAACAAACAGACCCTTGTATAAAATCGCTGCGGAAATTCGCAGAGATTGGGTCAAGGTTCCGCCTTCCGCTGATGCATACCTCATCCCCATGGCCCAGCTTAACTCGGTCGATGATGACTATGGCTTTGATAGTGGTCGGTCGGTCGTTAGGTACTTCCTCATTAATGCGTCAACATGGAAAGGCGAAAAAGCTCGGGCAATAAAAAGCGAACTCAAAAGCATGGTAGGTGCCTAATGGCAGACCTTCGAGAGTTTAAGGTTGTCTACACTTGGGAAGGTGAGATAGAAGTAGAAGCCACGGACGAAGATGAAGCTATGCAGGAAGTCTATAGACTTCTTGACGGCTGTGTCGATGGTGATCCTAGACAATTATTCAGCGGTAGCGATGACTTCAAAGTGAGAGAGACACGATGACCAATTTCGATGCAATGGCTCGAAGGACAGACCCCGATACATCACATATCGCTGCTGTCACGGTCGATGCCAACAGGCTTGAAGGGTTTGTCCTGTCGATTCTCGGTCAATATCCAGGCGGTCTAACAACCAGGGAAATAAGCACACTGCTATCCATAGATATGGTGTCGATATCCCCTAGGATGAAACCGCTCGAGAAAAAAGAGTTAGTCGAGCGCACAACTGACAGGCGCGGTCGATCAATCGTATGGCGGGCAAAATAATGAAAAGAGCTGCACCTACAGAGGAGGAATGATGGAAACAATAGCAGACTTGGTACACATGGTGTGCCCCAACTGTGCCGGTCGTAGCTTTGAGCTATCGACTGACGCGGTCATGGATGGATTCAGGGTCGTTGTCGATGCGCCCAGAACATACGACGGGTCAAAGGCACCTCTGTCGATTTTTATCAGCTCGAGAACCCAGTTAATAAACGAGCATGAAACAGCCATGTGTAATGGCTGTAGCTTTGAGCATGATATCTTGCAATTCGATGTCAGGAACCATTAGGAGGCATGATGCTAGGATGGCGGAAGCTGTTCGGATTGTCAGTATCGGAACCGGAGGGATACTGAATGAGAAACCAGTGGACGATTACGAAACTCTATAACCTACAGGGAGAAAGCAGATGAAATTTGCAGAAGATGAAAGGGATGGCTCGGAAGTAAGCGTCTATCCAAGTGTGATCATCCGGTCGAAGCGGAAGCATCCAGGCAAGACTGCCGGTCACTACACCGTGGAGTTCACCGTGTCACTATTCGGGGCGGTCGAGGATAGCATGATTTGCATCGAAGACACCACAAAGGAGTACGGTCACGATAATGACGGCAACGTAGTCGAGGTGGTTAATGATAATCGAGACTCCCTGCGCCTCACGCTGATGGAGTTCGCTGCCATCATCGATGCTTCCAGTACAATATCCCGACACGTTGCTTCTGACTGTGAGTGCGAGTTCTGTACAGAGGAGGATGAGTGAGCCAGGTAGAAAAGTATCCCACGGCACCAGTCCACATTCTCAATGCGATAGCGGACCATGCAACAAATCGCACCGTACACGGTCACTTCGTTACCGCTGTCTTGGCAAATGATTTAAGTCAAGCAGTCTTTCGTGCTGACAAGGACAGCCTGGCCGGTCTGGCCGATATCGTCCGCTATGTACACTGGGAAATCCCAGACAAATGCCACGGCTCAATAGAGAAGGTCGAAGCGTGGGTAGATGGAGCCATTATAGTGGACAATGCGACTGTCGTCGGAGACACGCATACGCTAGATTAGATAGAGTTAAGTTAACGTCAATCAGGAGGGTTTTTGTCTCAGCAGGAATGGGCTAGAAAGGAGCTGCGTCGTCGTATCGATGATAGCGGCCTTGGGGTTACCAAGTTCAGTAAGACCAGGCTTATCAGAGATCCGTCTACGGTCCACAGGTGGCTTGCCGGTGGACACATCACGAATGTTGTGTGCGAGTGGCTATTAGGTAACTGGAGGATGTTGGAGAGCGATACAACTAATGAACAAGCCTGAATCCGAACAACTCACCTCTATCATCCACCTGTACGGCTCTCTGTCTTACAGGCTTGGCGGTCTAAAGAAACAGGACAGTCGGTTTCTGGATCTGTGGAAGAGGCGCAATGAAGCGATGCAAAGAATTCGTAAACACCTTGATGCCTACAACGAAAAAGATAATGGAAGATAGACCTAACGATCTGGACAGGCAGAAGCTGATTCGTGACTTGGCTCACATAACAAAAATTCTAGATGAGAAGGTCCACTCGCTCGAGGAGAAGCTCGAGAAGTGTCAGTCGTTAGTACAAGAATTAAAATCCCCAACAGGAGTCAACGCCAGTGGCTTATCCAACAAAGAATGATCTGATCAGAGCTGAAGAACTCGGACGCATACAGCTAGAGAATATGGTCAGAGTGCTAGACCTCTTTAACACCTCAGTCGAGGCTGCAGTCAACTCCAAGCCGGAAAGAAAGGAGGACGACAGTGCCTCCTAAGAACTGGGATAAAGAGATCTGGGGCGACCTGTCTCAGATCGATGTAACGCAGTATGCGATGCGTAAGGGAACTCGAGGATTCAATCCACTATACATCCCCTGGTCGGTCGTCCATCACATCCTCATGGACAAATACGCCGGTCACTACACTCGTACTGATCACCCACTGGAGATACTTCCGGATGGTACAGGTCTAGTAAAGGTGACGGTCGAGATTCGTGGTGTCGAAAAGACCGCTATGCTCGCGGTGATGAATCACAAGTTCGAGGCGATCCAAGCTGATGCCAGAAACACTGCCGATGCATATCAACGTGCGTTTGTCAAAGCAACTGGTTTGTTCGGGCTAGGCATATCTTTGTGGATCACCGGAGAAGGTGAGCCTGTCACCCTGGATGCGAAGAGCGTGAAGGTTGCCTATTCAGATGCCAAGGATTCTCTTTTCGCCCTCATAGGACAGATCGAGGATGACACCACCTCTACTATCGATGCCGATGTACTCGCATTAGCCAGGGCTTTGCTCGAAGACAAGACCAAGCCCACCCAACGTATTCTGGACGCAACAGAATATATCCAATCACAACTCTAGAACGAGGAATTGTAATGCCAGACGATGCCATATTTCCAAAAGGATTAGTCATCAAGAATCCCCACGAAAAAGCACCGGACTTCGTGCGAGCCAAGCTGCACATCATCAAGGACGAGCTGATACCGTGGCTCAATGAACAGGAAGACGATTGGATTAATTGCGATGTGAAGCTCAGTCGCAATGGAAAGCTTTATATCCAAGTAGATACATGGAAGCCTACCCGATCAGAAAACAGCGCACCCGATAGTGGTGGTAAGGGTGACGATGGACTCCCCTTCTGAGCTGAACAAGATTGCCGCCACCCTCTTTCCAGAACTGAAGAGGGAGATCTCTACTGTACAGGACGATATACGGTCTGCTGAACACAGAATAAAGAGGATACCAGGCAGTGTCTTGGTTGACGGTGCGAAAGACGCACTGATTCAGTGCCTATCTCATCTCGATTCTGCCAACTCAGCTACAGTTAGTGCATTGAAGTCCGTACATAGCCAGTATCCGCATTCTCCTGATCTATGAAGGAGTCTGCGATATCTGGGGAGATTCGCAAATTTCTGAGGGATGTGATGGGGTTCTCGGTCTACTCGACCGAACAGGGCTACCGCAAGGATCGTGGTGGCACAAGACAGACCCCTGGCATTCCGGATCTAATAATTTTTGGCAAGGGCATCTTCGCCTTTGTCGAAGTGAAGACTCCCAAAGGCAAACTGAGAGATTCTCAGAAACAGTTTCAGTCTGACTGTGATAGCTGTGATCCTGTCATTCCGTATTTAGTATGGAGAGATGTCAGGGACGCATTCGATTGGCTGGTCGAGATCGGTGTTATTAAGCAATCCGATATCACCTGATGTCAGGCTTTGTGCTATTAGCCAGACAACTGCAGAAGAACGCACTTTGGCGCAGAGATCCGGATCACCTGAAATTGTTTCTGTACCTGTTGATGAACGCCAACTACATGAAGGATGAAACCTACACCTACACTACAGGCACCGATAAGGTGGTGGTCGGCTATGCCCAATACCTGTGTTCCTATTCCAAGATCAGTGAAGACTGCCAGTACTCAAGGGGCAACAAACTGGTTCGCTGGGGCTTGTCGAGAGTAAGTAGAATGATCAATGCACTGGAGGACGAGGGCCGGATAAAGGTGTTAAGCAAGACCCACCTTGGAAGCCTTATACGCATAGAGAACTATCAGTCATACCAGGACTTTTCGACCTATAGCCACAAGGAGCCTGGAAGGGCAGCGGAAAGGAAGCGGAAAACATCTGAAAACAAAGTAACCAATGAAATACAGATAAAAGAACTATGGTCGGTATACCTCGAGGAGCTTGGTGGAAAAGGAAACCAACCAACACTGACTGCTAAAAGGAAGAAGGTTCTCGGACTCCTTTACGAGGAGCAATTGAAGGGAGGTGACAATTACCTGGACACGTTCAGGAATTTGCTGAAGTCTGTGCGGTCATCTGAACACCATATGAAGGAGCGAGCCTGGCACTTGCCTGAGTCGTTGTTCAAGGACCAGGAGCGTAGAGAGAGGTGGGCCTTGAAAGGCTCTGAGCAGATACACAAATCAACCGCTCACGGTGTGAGCAGAACATGGAGCATAGACGCATGACGCCAGAAGAGTACCACTCCAGCAATGGACTATCGAACAGTATGATGACCAGACTAGTAAGGTCACCGGCACACCTGAAGCATTACATCGATCATCCGGATTCACCAACCCCACAGATGATACTGGGCACACAGGTCCATACTGCCCTCCTCGAGCCTGATGTTTTCGCTGACCTGTGCGTGGTTGGGCCGGACGGTCCTTGGACCCGTAAGGCTGCGAAGGAGGAGATCGCGAGCATG
>Ga0209349_1000156_pt1 | contig 37179 bp, 46 predicted proteins | sample ETNvirnome_2_130_FD_184067 | JGI IMG/M metagenome (GOLD analysis project Ga0209349, IMG submission 184067) | Marine viral communities from the Pacific Ocean - ETNP_2_130 (SPAdes) (version 2) | ecosystem: Environmental > Aquatic > Marine > Oceanic | place: Pacific Ocean | collected 2013-06-22
AACATTTCGTTAGAGCACCAATCAAGACAGCTATCGAAGGCGACTTCGACACTGGAAACGTGAGATTCAAAGCTAGAGAAAGATACACTTTTGGGTGGTCTGATCCTAGAGGAATCTTCGGAACTCCGGGAGCGGCGTAATTTAAGTAGATTTTCAATAAAATCACATTAAGGGGCGGTCTAGCATCGCCCCTTTTTTTTGGGTATAATAAAAACACTATACAATTAATTAATTGGATATCGACGCGTATAGTCGACGGCCTAGAGACGATATCTAAATTAACTAGGAGGATTTAATTATGGCAAGAACAACGTTTAGTGGACCAGTAAGATCCCTAAGAGGATTCTTAGGAACTGGCCCCCAAATGCAACAATCAATATCAGGTACTGTCGATGGCGGTACGGATATTACAGGTATTGATAAATACCAAGGGAAGTGTATATTGGTTACAAACAACACAACTGTTTTCAATTTACCTTCAATCATAGATACAGCAGCTTCTGCAGTAGCAGGACCTGATGATCCAAACTCTACAAACAGAGTTGGGCTGTACTATCAGTTCTTAATAACAGCAAACCTTTCAGGAAATACTTTTACTATCAATGCAGGAACTGCAGCAAGTAGAAGTACAGCTGATGTATTTAGAGGGACTGCCTTCTATAATAACACAGCTACTGACCCAGGAGTGGTAACTGCATTTAATGCAGGAGGTACCGACACGCTTACTATGAACGGTTCGACTCAAGGTGGACTTGAAGGATCATATGTTCAAATTAGAGCAGTTGACGGTTTAATATGGCAAATTGATGCTATGTTGGTTGGTAATGGAACATTTGCTAACCCTTGGAGCTAATAACTAATTAAGACTATCTAGGGCGTTATTGACGCCCTAGATCAACTAATTTAAGATAGGAATTATGGGATTTACAACAATTCAATCCACACAACTAGCCGCAAGTGGTGCAGTTGTGGGAGGCTCGGCTAGAGTCAAAAGTATTTATGTCGCTCATAGCGCTACTGCAGGAACAGTTCTTCTGCGAGACGGCGGAGCTACAGGTACTTTAAGATGCACTATTAATACGGCGGCAGCCATTGGGGAATATCAAACTATCATACCCGAACCAGGTATTCGTTGTACAAGTTCGTCGGGACCTTATGTCGCCATTACTGGCGGGGTAAGCTTTGTCACCGTTTTCTACGATTAATCAATCACACTATAAAGGGAAACAATGAATAAATGTAAGGATTGTTTATGTAATTGTCACTGTAATGTCAGCGGGCATTCAGATGCTAATGGCGTTTGTCCCTGTGAAAAATGTAATTGTAATCCTCAAGGAATTGTAGTAAATAATGACGAGTGTCTATCGTGTCAATAGATCGAAAAAAATGCTGTGATACGCACTCAAAAGAAAAAGAAGAAAAAGGCGAGTGCTGTCAACAAGAAGATCAAGAACGTGCAGAACAGCAAACATATGAACAAAGTTTTGTGACAATAATACCAAAGGAGCAAAATGAATAAAGTATATTTAGTACTTGCATTATTATTTGCATTAAGTGCCTGTTCGGTGGGCAAAAAATGTACCTATACACAAGATGGAACGAAACTCTCATCTTATGTATGGTTTTATAATGGTGACAAACCGATTGATTTAGACAAGAATAACTGTAATTAGGAGGAACCATGGAAAAAGTAAAACAAGTATGGGCATTAGCAAAAGCTAATCCAAAAACAGCTACCGCTGTAGTGGTAGTATTTGCTGCTATTTATTTTTTAGCAACGTAAGGATTTTATGATCGATGGCTTACCTGAATGCAAACATTCCGGTGCAATACGCACAGGTCAGAAAAGAATATCTCTATGATCTTAAAAGTCATCACGGAGAAGTGGAAGACTGTGTTATCTTCGGCCTGGCATCGATGGCAGGAAAAGCCGTCTTATTTCATTGCTTGTTGCCGAACGGTGCAGTCTATTACCGCCTTCCTATTTCAGCGTTCATTCAAAGAGCATATGATATATCACAGGTTCCTAGGATGCGACTTGATGAGCTGGAGTTATGGAATTCTTTTAGTTATTATCCTGCTGTTACTACTTTTGATTTCTTAGCCGGCCAAGAGTGTAAATATTTAGGTAAAGATAAAAAATTCTATACAGGTGAATATCTTTTCACTATCGATTGGGCTCATCCCGAGCCTAATATACTAGATGTAGATCATTCAGAAATTCCTCACGAACATAAGTGTGGGCATTTTATAGCCTTAGCTAATGGTAATTATGCTATTCAGCCTAATAATCGTATATTGTGGCATCTTAATAATTTTACTACTAAAAAGGAGTGGCCTGATTATAAGACTCAAACCTCTGAATGGAACGTGGAAAATAAAGATTGGAGCACAGATGATACTGACCGTATGTTCTATGATATAATCAAAAAAAATGGCACTTAAAATTTCAGAAGAAGCGGCCGTTCAAATGCCGATGAAGACGGTAGCCTCCCTGATCGCCCTCGTGGCTATTGGGACTTGGGCTTATTTCGGGATCATTGAGACTCAGAACAAAATTAATACTAAGATAGAGATATTCGAAAAAGATTTAGATATGAATACTGAGTTTAGAATCAAATGGCCTCGGGGCCAAGCCGGATCGCTTCCCCAGGACCAGGAACAATTCATGATGATCGAGGATCTTTACCGGACTACCGATCGGTTACAGAAGGCTATTGAAGATGGAATGCACAATAAAGTTAACATAGAATTTTTAACTAAACAGATGAATAAAGTTCTAGGGGATATCGAGAAACTTAAAGATAAACAAAGAACCTTTGGAACTAATGGAAATGGAGCACATTAATTGGAAACAGTAGTAGCATTATTAATGTTTGTAAATTTTGAAATCAAGGAACACCGTATTCAACCCAATATGGCTATCTGCCTTCGTGGAAAACGTGAAGCAGAGAGAACCTACTCTGATAATGTGACTTATAAATGTATTAAGACTAAAGCTGAAGTAAAAACAAATAAAGATGGCTCACAATATATTATGAAAATTATCTTAAAATAATGCAACTATCCAAGCATTTTAAATTATCGGAATTTACCAAGAGTCAGATTGCCGCTCGTAATGGGCTAAAAAATCTTCCTGGATCTGGTGAAGTCAAAAATTTAGAGAATGTTTGTTATGAGATTTTAGAACCTGTCCGAGCAAAATTTGAAAAGCCCGTCCTTATAACGTCGGGCTTTCGTAGTTTAGAGGTGAATCGTAAATTAGGTAGCAGTGATTCAAGTCAGCATTGTAAAGGGCAGGCAGTCGATTTCGAAATTGTAGGAGTTGCTAATATTAAAGTAGCTTATTGGTTACAAGCTAATGTGGATTTTGATCAACTCATCCTCGAGTACTACCGACCCGACGACGACCAGCATGGCTGGATCCACGTATCTTATAATGAAAAAGGAGCCAATCGAAAAAAGGTTCTAACTTTTGATGGGAAGACTTACGAAGATGGGCTCCCTGATATACAATATAGAAAAGGAGAGATTATTAACTAATGGCAATATCACGATCATCAATGCCTAAAGAGCTCAAACCAGGACTAGGGCGCAACTGGAGGCGTGATCCGTATGCCAAATCGCTTGAATCTAGACTGTACAGAAGCAAAGTGATAAACTCAAAGAAGTTGTACAACCGTAAAAAGGCGTTCAACTCGTAAAGAGAACGAAGGCAATGGGGCCCCAATATGGCAGAAAGTAAAGCAGATACAAAAGGCGTTAATCTACAGCTAGATAAAACCTTTAAAAAAGGTTTGAAGATAGGAAAAAACTCTTATCTTAAAGACTGGAATATTGGTGGCGATCTCTTTTTGGGTGAAACAACCGAATCAGGTAAATACAATGTGAATCCTGAAAAAACTAAAGATTTTAGTATTAGTGCTGGAGCAACTACAAAAAAAGGAACTCAATTTGGTATAACTCACAGCCGAACTGAAGCTGACTCAAATGAATATTATCCCGAAAGAAAAACAAGAAGTACTATTTTCACTATTAAGAAAAGTTTCAATAAAGGTGGTCCGATTAAAGCTAGTAAAGGAATTAGCATTAAGCAAGAAGTGGAAAGAAGAATGAAGGAGGAAACTCCTAATACCTATTGGTTAACTAAAGGAAAATTAAGCTTAATAAGAAGACATCTTCATAAGAAACAAATTAAAAAAGAATTAGCAGGCTACCCTGAACATTTATCCCCATCGGCTGTTAGAAAACAAAATAAAGGTGGAAAAGTTAAACAAGCTTATTTAGGAAGCTTTATTGAGGGTGGTCCAGGCTCTAACAAGACTTATAGAAAGTACTATAAGGGGATGATATAATGCCTTTTAGGTCAGAAAAACAAAGAAGATATTTATGGGCTAACGAACCTAAAATCGCGAGAGAATGGACTGACGAATACGGCAGTAAACCCGTTAAAGCGAAGGCAGGAAAATATCAGGAGTTTAAACATCCTGAGCACGACGTTAAACCCCTTGAACACATGGAGGATAAAGTGTCATCAAAAGAACGTATTGAAAGATTATTACAAGAGAGAAAAAGTAAAAAAGAAAAGAAAAAACTAGTCAAAGAGGGACCACATTATGTTCCAGGCTGGAAACCGAATTTGTCTGTTAAAGCAGCAGAAGGCGAGCTGATTAGACAAAAAACACGAGGCACAGGCGCAGCCGTTAAAGGCGTTGAACACTATACGATGAAAGGTATGCCGACAGCTTACCAAGGACAATTAATTCAAGCTCCTACTCGAGGAACAGGAGCCGCAGTTAAAGGAACGGATCACTATATCATGCCAGGCATGGACGCAGCTAAGGAAGGAAAAATGATTAAAGCTAAAAAAGGACTTTGGGCTGGTGCTGCAACAAGTATGGGTGACAAACCTCCAGGTTGGGATGTTAAAAAAATAAGCGACAAAACTCACAAAAAATTAACGAAGTTATGGAAACATCGTGAAGCGGGTGTATGGAGTCCAGCAGCAGGAAAAAGATACAAAGAACATTTAAAAGGTTTGAAGAAGGCTACTACTAAACCTTCTAAATTTTTGCAGAGACCTCCTAAATTTAGTCGTGCTTTAAGTTCTCAACTTTTAAAAAGAAACATGACTTTAGGTAGAACTGCAAAATTAATACTTAAAAAAACAGCATTAGGCAAAGGGATTGCTGCCGCTACGGTGGTTGCAGGAGCTTATGAAGCAGGAAAGCGTAAGTTGTTTACTAAAAAAGATAAAAAGAAAGTTGATAAAAAATCCATCGGTGGAGAAACTGTCGTAATGAAAAGTGGCGGAGGCTACATCGACAATTTATTATAATGAATTATGGCGACATCAGGAACAACAACATTCAATCTAACAATAGACGATATTGTCGAAGAAGCCTACGAACGTTGTGGCATCCGAACCAATAGTGGCTATGATCTAAAAACAGGCAGACGAAGCCTGAATCTCTTACTTCAAGACTGGAATAATCGGGGCATCAATCTATGGAAAGTAGTATTGATTGCTCAAGCGTTAACAGCAGGCCAAAGTAAATATTCTTCTGACGCAGGAGTCAGTGATGTAATGGAAGCTTATATTTCTAATAATGCAACGTTAGTCGATAATACCAGTAGCTCCAGCGATGTTTCATTAACAAAAATTGATCGTTCAGCTTATGCAGCGTTAGCTGGAAAAGGAACACAGGCTCAACCTTCACAATATTTTATCGATCGACAAGGGGTGAACCCAGCAACTCCTCAAATTTATTTATACCCAAGTCCCGATGCGAGTACTTATACGCATTTAAAATACTATGCAGTGAAAAGAGTCGAGGATGCAGGAGCATACGGCAAGAATCCCGATGCACCTAATCGGTTTCTACCTGCGTTATGTGCAGGACTCGCTTCTCAACTGGCGCTTAAAAGAGCCCCTGACCGAATTCAAGCTTTAAAATTATTATACGAAGACGCATTACAACGAGCGTTAACGGAAGATGGAGCACGAACGAGTGCTTATATTTCTCCGCAAGCTTATTATCCAACGGTGTCATAATGGGAACATGGGCAACAGGAAAATACGCACAAAGAATTTCAGATCGTTCTGGAATGGCCTTTCCTTATTTGGAAATGGTTCAGGAATGGACGGGGTCGTGGGTGCATGTTTCAGAATACACACCGAAACAACCTCAACTCAATCCTCCGTATCATCGAGCCGATGCAGTGGCACTCCAACATCCTAAAGCTCAGAAGAAATCTGGAATTTTAGTATCTCTAGGACCTCAGTATTGGCCTGGACAATTTCTTACTACGAATCGTATAAACGTAAGTAATACAGGAGTGGTTACAGGAGCAGCAAGTATGATGCCTGCCGAAACTCCTACGGAAATGAATAATCAAAGAAAAGCAACTATGACCTTAGGGAGTGTAACCATAAGTATCACATGACGTATTCAGAACTGATAACTAAATTAAGAGATTACACAGAAGTCGGAAGTAGCGTTTTAACTTCCACGATTCTTGATGGAATTATTCGCGATGTAGAATTTCGTATTTTTAGAGCGGTCGATGCTGATTATTCTAGAAAATATGAAACTTCTTTAGTGACAGGATCCAATCGTTATATTTCACTTCCAACCGATTGTTATATTATTCGATCTTTACAACTTCATACTAAAACAGGTGATGCTGCCTTTGAACGAATTATGTTACAGAAAAGGGATACCAGTTTTATAAGTGAATATTATCCTTCTCCCACAGATACAGGAACTCCTAAATACTGGGCGAATTGGGATACTAATAACGTAGTCATTGCACCCACACCTGACGTGGTGTATGGGGTTCAATTGAACTATATCTTTACTCCAGAAGCTTTAAGTTCAAGTAATACAACAACAACGCTTTCGACTAAAGATCCTGATCTTTTACTCTATGGCTGTTTAGTCAATTGTTATGGCTATCTTAAAGGACCTATGGATATGTACAAGCTCTATGAAGAGAAGTATAATGGGGCTATACAAGCTTATGCTCTAGAACAAATGGGGCGAAGAAAACGTGGAGAATATACAGATGGTGTACCGAGAATACCGGTGCCATCACCTTCTCCCGAACAATGGAGAAACTTAAAATAAAAGGAATAATTTATGGCAATATCACAAGCAATATGTACAGCTTTTAAAAAACAACTTCTTGACGGTGACGCAGATTTTGACACTGGAGGAGATAAATTTAAATTAGCTTTATATTTAAGCACAGCAAATTTAAGTGCTTCCGCAACGGCATACACAGCTACTGGGGAAAGTACGGATACGGGCAGTGGAGACTATGCTGCGGGCGGGAAAGCATTAACCGGCCAACAAACTTCAGTCGCTACACTTACGGCTATTGTAGATTTTGCAGATCTTTCGTTTACGGGTGTTACCCTGACGGCAAGAGGCGCATTAATCTATAATACTTCATCAGCAGTCACAAATGCAGCAGTTGCTGTTTTAGACTTTGGTGGAGATAAAACTGCCACAGCAGGAACATTTACGATACAGTTTCCAGCCTTTACAACATCTGCAGCGATTCTAAGAATAGCTTAGGAGGTTTTAAATGGCGGCAGCACCATCAGGATGGGGCTCAAACGCATGGGGCGAACAATTCTGGGAAGATAACGGTCTTGTTATTAATTATGGTGCCTGGGGATCGCTCGTCGAAGGTTTTGGCGATGGAACGTGGGGATTAGGTTCTCAACTTTCCACTCTATCTACAAGTGCAGGAACAGCTATCGCATCGATTGATATCGACGTAGCTGCTACTGGAATAGCTTTAACTACATCTATTGGAACGGAAACCGTTAGCGCAGACGCTAATGTTACGCTTACTGGAATAGCTTTAACTGGTTCTTTGGGAACTGAGACAGCTCTTCCTAGTATTGACGTAGCGGTTACTGGAATCGCTTTAACTTCAAGTGTTGGTAATAGTAGTGTTACTGCTGACGGAAATGTTAGCGATAACGTTACAGGAATTGCTTTAACTGGTAGTTTAGGTACTCTCATCGGGGGTGGAAACGCTCTTGCAGAACTTACAGGAATTGCAGCTACAATATCAATTGGAGCAGAAGCAGTTGAAGCCGATGCAAGTGCTCCCGTTACTGGAATAGCTTTAACAGGTTCTGTAGGAACTGTTGATGCTATACAAGTTGTTAACCCTACAGGACAAGCTTTAGCTAGCTCTATAGGAACTGAAACAGTTGTAGCAGACGCTAATCTTACACTTACGGGAATAGCTTTAACGAGCTCTCTAGGAAATGAAACTGCGGTTCCTGGTGTTGAAGTGCCAGTCACAGGACAAGCTTTAGCAGGATCTGTTGGAACTGCGTATGTAGATGATGTAACCGTAGGACTTACAGGAATTGCTCTTACTTCAAGTCTCACGAGTGTGAGGGTATCTGCATGGTCGCCAGTGGTTCCAGGAGTTAGCAATACTTGGACAGAAGTAACTCCAGGAGTTAGCAATACTTGGACAGAAGTGGATATTGCAGCATAGGACAAAAAGGTGTCCAGTTGACAGAACACTAGGAGACATCTAAAATATTATTGAATCAAGGAGATTAAAAAATTATGCCATCAACATTTACACCCTTAGGCGTCGAATTAATGGTGACTGGAGAAAAATCCGGTCAATGGGGAACATTAACTAATGCAAACTGGAATCTCGTAGAACAGATTGCCAGTGGCTATAAAGTTCAAACACTTAATGCCGCAGGCTCAGGCGTCAATACAACTACTTTACCCGTTGTAGATGGAGGTACAGGAGCAACGCTTGCAACCAGAGTTATTATTCTAGGTGCCGTTTCTCCTCAAGCCATTACAGGAAATAAAACGGTAACAATTCCTATCGATGTTGAAAACTGGTATTTTATTAAAAATAGCACATCAGGTGCTTACACGGTTGAATTTAAGTATGCCAGTGGTTCAGGATCAAGCGTAACGTGGACAACAACAAAAAAAGACTGGAAAGTTATTTATGCGGCAGCTGATGACGGAACGAATCCAAATATTGTAGAAGTCCCACTAGGGATGGCTGACATTGTAGATGATACTACACCCCAATTAGGTGGTGATTTGGATGTTAATGGAAATTCGATTGTATCGGTTTCTAATGGTAATATTCCTCTAGCTCCTAATGGAACTGGAGAAGTTGTCATTGGATCAGGAACAGCAGCAGGCGATATTACATCGAGCGGAACTCAAGATTTAATTTTAGATACTAATTCAGGAACTAATTCTACTAATATTACTATTACGGATGGAGCAGGTGGAGATGTAACCATTAATCCAAATGGAGCTGCAGAGTTTGTACTCGCAGGAAATTCTGGCAATCCTGGAAAATTAGTTTTGGGTGCAGATACGGATGATACAGGAAGTTTTTCTGCAAGTTTTAGAGCTGGAGTTTTAACAGAGAGTACTGATTATGTTTTACCATTAGCCTATGCAACAACTACTGGTTTTGTTCTAAGTTCTACAGATGCAGGAGTTTTATCATGGGCCGAAGTGGCAGGAGGAACTTCTTGGCAAGCAGTCGTTACAGGAGCAACTCAAACTGCTGTCGCTGGAAAAGGTTATCCAATAAATACAACGGCACAAGCATGCACAGTTACCCTTCCGGCAGGAAGCGTAGGAGACGAAGTTTCACTTCTTGACTATGCAAGAACATTTGATACAAATAATTTAACTGTTGCTTCTAATGGTTCTGAAAAAATTTATGCTTCCACAGATAATCTTACAGTATCGGTAGAAGGAGCGGCTTTTACATTAGTTTATGTTGATTCAACACAAGGCTGGCTATTAAAGGATAATTAATCCATGGCTACTTATAAAGGTATACAAGGCTATTCGATTAAAAATTTATCATCCGATCCAGACACTCTTTCAGATGTTGTGGGACAAGTTTGGTATAATTCTTCTATAGGAAAATTTAAGCTATCGGTTCAAGGAGCGGCAGCCTGGTCTTCAGGTGGAGCGATGAATACCGCTCGGGGTAGTTCAGGGTGTGCAGGCACGCTAGCCGCAACAATTATTTTTGGTGGATATCGATCTAGTCCCTCTGGAATACTGGATCTGGCCGAAACTTATAATGGAACTGCTTGGACTGAAGTAAGTGATCTGCTTACTGCAAGACGAGAAGTTGGAACTATGGGAACTGTCAACACAGCCGTGGTATGTGCGGGCGGTGCGGGTCCAGCCACTCAACAGAAGACAGAAACTTGGAATGGAACATCTTGGACTGAAGGTAATAATATGACTAGAGCCAGAGAAGGAATGCAAGGATTTGGAACCAGTACGGCAGGAGTATGTGCTGGAGGAATTGTTAATCCAGGAGCCACAGCTTATAAAGATGTAGAAACTTATGATGGAACTTCTTGGGCTGAGGTAAATGATTTAAATACCTATCAGGAGGCCGGCACTAGTGGTGGAACGGCTACTGCGGGCATCGTTTATGGAGGGTATGGTACTGCCAGTCCCCCTTGGACAGCGACTGCTAACGTTCAAACTTACGACGGAACATCTTGGACTGAAACGAATAATTTAAATACGGCTAGAGCTTATCTAAGCGGTTTTGGAGATACCACGGCTGCTGTAGCGGCAGGAGGCGGTTACCCTGCGTCGACAACGGTCGAAGTATATGATGGAACTTCTTGGGCTGCTGGAACGGCAATGGCTCAAGCTAGACGAGGAGGAATGGGACAACATACTGGAAGTGGAGGTATAGCTACAGGAATAGGGTGTGGTGGATATAATCCATCCGATGCAACCATCACGACTACTGAAGAATATGCTAATGCCCCAGTGACAGCAAAAACGGTGACAGTGAGTTAAAAATGAATTATAAGAAACTAAAAGGAGGAAACTATGGCAAATACATATTGTACAGCGACTAATACTGGGAAGGGATTCTTTACGCATGAAGATCGCGGGAATTTTTTTCTGGCTGGTCATCCTGGCGATGTTTGGGTTGTAGGCAATAACGCTGCAGGTATATCCTGGATCAATCGAGTGAGTGGTACTGCTAAAGTAAAAGCAGAAGCTCAAGCGATTGTGGATGCTGAAGTAGAAACTGCGCAAGTTGCGTGGGATGCTTTATCTGCAGAAGAACAAGGCCGAAATTCAAGACCCGTAAAATACACATTACCATAGGATAAATATAAATGACTGAATATAAAGGCATTAGAGGATTCAAAGTTAGAAGTTTGGGTTCTGATCCTACAAATAACTCGGGACAAATTTGGTACAATACAACATCAAACGCTTTAAAATATACAGGGGGAATTGGAGCTTGGTCATCCGGAGGCGCTTTAAACACAGCAAGATATGGTGTAGTAGGAACTGGAACTCAAACCGCAGCTATAGCTTTTGGAGGATATTCGTCTCCTCCTAGTACGTATTATAATAAAGCGGAAACTTACGATGGTTCAACTTGGACAGAGGTTACAGGTATGGGTACAACAGCTTGGTTACGAGGTCGTGCAGGAACTCAAACCGCAGCATTGGCTACCGGTGGAACGTCTCCTCCGGATAATCGAACAGCTAACTCTGAAACTTGGAATGGTTCGGCCTGGTCAGAAGGAAATAATTTAAATACAGCAAGAAATGTTGGTAGCGGAGGGGGTACATCAACCGCAGCCCTAGTTATTGGTGGATATACAGCAGATCCAGGAGCAGCTCGAGTTGCAATCGTAGAAAAGTGGAATGGAACGAGTTGGACAGAAGTTGGAAATATAAATACAGTAAGAGATCAAATGGCACAAGCAGGTACAGCAACTGCATCTTTAACCATTGGAGGAGACTTTGGACCTCCTGGGAAGACAGACGTTGTAGAATCATGGGATGGAACATCATGGACTGAAATTAATGACATTAATACTGCTAGATCAGGTCTAGGGGGAGGCCCAGCGTCATCAACCTTTGCTTTAGCTTTTGGTGGGGAACTTCCTCCAGGAGGTAGCACAGGATTAACAGAACAATATGATGGTACAAGTTGGACTGAAGCAGCTGATTTAGCAACTGCAAGGAGGCTGATGGCTAGTGCAGGAACGGCTAGTTTAGGTTTATGTATTGGTGGATATGCACCTCCAACTCAAACCACAGCAACAGAAGAATGGAATTTAGTAGATACAACTAGAACGGTGACGGTGAGCTAATGGCAAATTATTCAACAATCAAAGGTCTTTCAGTTCGATCCTTATCTGCGGATCCCCCAACATCAACCGCTACAGTAGGTCAAGTTTGGTATAACTCTACAACGGGAAAATTAAAAGGATTTGGTTTACTAGGAGCCGGCGCATGGGCATCCGGAACCTCTTTAAGCACAGCCGCCACCTATGCATGTTGTGCGGGTACAAGTAATTCAGCAACTATAAACTTTGGGGGAAACACTGGACCTCCAGTTAGTGCGAATACAGAATCTTACGATGGAACTAGCTGGACTGAATTGAATAATATGACAACGGCTCGACATAGTTTTATGGGAGCGGGCACTTCTACAGCCGCACTGGCTTCAGGAGGATATACAGGAACCGCTTACACGGCTAACTCAGAAGAGTGGAATGGTACGTGTTGGACTGAAAAAAATAACATGACCTCCAATTATGGATACGGAGCCGGCTCTGGAACAACAACCGCTGCTTTCATTTGTGGAGGATTGAATCCTCCTCCAACTATAATTGCTGCAACCTTAGAATGGAATGGTACTTCATGGAGTGCGGGAGGAAATCTAGGTAATTCAAGAGAATCCAACCGAGCAGTAGGAACCTTAACAGCAGGAATGACTTGTGGAGGAGATGCTCCAGGTGTAGTAGGCGATACTGAACTATATGATGGTACGTCCTGGACTGCTGCATCAGCGATGACTTCAGCCAAAACACAACATGATGCATCGGGTACTCAATCTTCAGCCATAGCTTATGCCGGAATACCCTATCCGAGCGCCTCCGCCAAGACAGAACTATATGATGGTACAAGTTGGAGTGAAGTAGCTGATTTAGCAACTGGAAGATATGGAGTGAGCGCAGGGGCTACAAACCAGACTGGTAATGTATCTGCTTTATGTCTTGGAGGTTCGGTTCCTCCACCTAGAGTTACAACCGTTGAAGAATGGGATTTTGCACCTGCTATTAAGACCTTTACTTCTTCATAAAAAAAATTTTGGTTAAACTTTTATTAGGGTCCCATATTTTATAGGATGAATTTAACTTGTGTTTAATTGAAAAATAACTATATTGAAGAAAGAATGAATAAAGACAAAAGAAATATCGTCCCAACCGCAACGGCTTCATCTAAATATCTTTATGATTTGTTAGATAATTCTCAGGCTTCTGAATTTAAACAGATGGTTCCTGAATTAAAGGATACTTGGGTGAAGAAACAAGTGTTTAGAACGGAGACCGAAATGCGATTTTCTGTTTTAAACGATGCAAAATATGGTACGAACGCTGCTAAATACTGGCAATCGGTCCGAGAACAAAATACCCATTTTGAAAATTTAATGAGTCTTTCTTTTGATTATAGAAAGAATGATGTGGAAATAGAAAAGCTCCAAAAGAAAATTAAGAGAGAAAAAGATCCTTTAGAAAAAGAGCTTAAACAAATAGAACTCGAAGAAAAACTTTATGGCAAAGCCAATATGGAATTGACTGCTCGTGCCAGGATGAGAGAAATTTCTACATGGTCTAAACTTAAAAAAGAATTTCATGATGGTAAGTTTGATGATCGAGACGTCAATACTCACCAAGCCGAGTCTTATATGCATCAACTTGAGCAAAAGAAAGCAACGTTGACTCCTGGTTCTTCACAACCCGAAGTATTTAATGTCCTGGGTCAACTCGAAACTTTAAAAAGAGTGAGAAAATCAGGGGAATTAAAATATGATGGTGCCAATCGAAAAACTATTTCTAAGAAATCAACAACTAGAAGCAAATCCCCATAATCAAAAAGAGAGTCCTTTCTATCAACAAGTGAGGGATTCAATGAAGAAGGAAGGAAAAATGATCAATCCTTTGCTATGTATTCCAGAGGGAGATAAATATAAAATTTGTATTGGTAACAATCGTTACCTTGCAGGGCTTGAATTAGGTTATAAAGAGATGCCCGTTAAGATAGTAACGAGCGAAGTACCTAAAGACCTGATGGCCGCTACGGCAGATTATATTCCCACGGAAGTAGAAGGTCTTCCTTCCCGTGCGAGGGCTTATGAAGCTAATAAAAAATAAGAAGATCTTTTTTCTAGCTGGTTTTCCACGAGCAGGAAATACTTTACTTACCTCAATTCTTAATCAAAATCCAGAGATTTGTTGTACCCCTAACAGCATTACCTTAGAGATTATGAAAGTTCTATTTCTATTAAAGAAAGATGACACCTTTCAAAATTTTCCCGATGAACAATCTTTAAATAATGTCATGGATGAAGTTTATAATCTTTATTATAAACAGTGGAATTATTCCTATCTTATTGACCGCGGTCCTGCAGGAACCGTAGGTAACCTTGCTTTGTTGAAAAAACATTTTAAACAAGAGATCAAAATTATTTTTCTAGTGCGCCCCATTCTGGAGGTATTAGCTTCCTGGATTACTTGGGCTGAGAAAACCCCTGATAATTTTTTAAAAAATAAAGGGAATAATTCTACCGAGGCTTGTCATTGGTTGATGAGGAAAGAAGGACAGATCCACAAAGAATTATTATGTATGCATAATTTATTAAAGCCCGAACATAAACACATGGTTCATTTCATTGATTATAAAGAGATCGTGAGAAAACCCCATCAAACCATTAAAGGAATCTATAAATTTTTAGGCCTTCGTCCTTTTAAACACCGATTTATTGATCTAGATCAAATTGTTATTAACGGAATGTCCTATAATGACGAGGGTTTGGGCAAAGGATTACATACGATTAAAACAAAAAAATTGATTAAAAGTAAAACGAATGTTAGTATTCTTCCTTCAGAAATTATAAAGCAATATGGAGTTATTAAATTTATATGAAGTTTGATTTTGTATTCCTCGGACAATCGATTTTAAAATATGAAGTACCGCTTGAAATTTTTGTCGCTCTGAACAATATCTTTGAAGAAAAGAGAAAATTTTTACCCGTCGCCACTAAACAATTAGCAGGAAAAATTAAGGAAGAAGTTTCCTTATTTTTTGCGGGACCGAATAGTGAAAAAATGCACCAGCATAGTTTTGTTTCGGAGGATATTTTGAAGTGGTTTTATATGATGTTCGATCATTATTTAAAATGGAATAAAACTCGAGAATTCACTATGAAGATTAATTCCATCTGGGTGAATGAAATGAAAGCAGGAGAATATAATCCTGTCCATATTCATCAAGGCATGAACTATACAGGACTATCGTCCGTAATGGTTTTAAACATGCCAGAAGATATGGGACCTGAAATTGCACGACCTGATCAACCGATGAATGGACAGCTTCAAATTCTAGGAAGTGCCTCGGGGCAATTTGTGACTTCTGATTATGCTCCTAAAATGAGAATAGGAGACTTTTATGTTTTTCCTTATGATATGAGACATGTCGTTTATCCTTTTACCAATAAAAAAGAAAAAAGAAGAACGTTAGTTTGTAATTGTGATGTTGAGTACAACCCTGTGACTTCAAGGACGGCGCAATGATCTTTGAACCTAAATGGAAAGCGTTAATGGCTAATACGACCCAGCCTCTTTTTTCTCCTCAACAATGCCAGGATATTATTAACGCAGGCCATCAGCAAAAACAAGAAGAGGCTAAAGTGGGAACGACCACAGAGGGAGGAACGTATGATACTAAAAAAAGAATTACGACCATCAGCTGGATTCCGTTTAAAGTCCTCCCCCAGATGTATAAAATCGTTGAACGCACGATGCTGTCGGTTAATAATAATCATTTTGGTTATGAAGGGATGCAGCTTACTGAACCTGGACAATTTACCGAGTATCCTAAGGGGGGTTTTTATGACTGGCATATGGATGCGGATGTCAATTGTGCTAAGGAGCCTCCCGTTAGAAAACTTTCGATGACTATTCTACTTTCTCATCCTTCGGAATTTGAAGGAGGAGCTTTAGAATTTATGACCGAGAGGAATACTCCTCCCGATCTTAAACAAGGACAAGCCGTTTTCTTTTGTAGCCTGATTCGTCATCGTGTAAACAAAGTTAAAAAAGGAGTGAGACGATCCTTGGTAATGTGGTTTGGTGGACCTCCTTTCAAATGAATCGAGAACTTTTATTCCCAACTCCTATCTATCTTAAAATGGTTAAGGATTTTAAAAAATTAAATAAATATTTATTTCCCCTCATAAAAGCCTGGAGTAAAAAAGATAAAAGTGAAATAAAAACGAATGCAGGTGGAGGATGGCATAGTCCTACCGATATGAATTTTAAAGACGAATATAAACCTTTGACCAAGGAACTCTTCACGATGCAATATGAAATTTATAAAGACTATGGTATGCAAGATGTACCCGCTTTAGGGAATATGTGGGCTAATATTAATTACCCTGGATCGTATAATAAAACTCATATACATCCTAACTCTCAATGGTCTGGTGTCTATTATGTCAAGGTTCCTAAAAATTCTGGGTCTCTTTGGGTTGAAGACCCAAGACCTGGACCCAATATTATAATGCCTCGACGACAGGAAGGTTTACCCAAAGCTTTATGGCGTGTGGTTCTTTATCCACCGAATGAAGGACAAATAATTATGTTCCCAGGTTGGTTACCCCACGCAGTAGAAATGAATGAGTCCAAAGAAAAAGGAGAGAAAGGATGGCGTATATCCGTTTCGTTTAATTTTATTCAAATTCAAAAATGAGTTTTAAAACAAAAAAATATCAAGTGATTCGGGGAGCGCTTTCCAAAGAGCTCGCTAACTTTATTTTTAACTATATGCTGCTACAACGAGACGCCGTGGATTTTATGACAAAAAATAATAAAGTGAATCTCTTTAATCCTTTTATTGGAACCCGAACCGATCAACAGGTCCCCGGAGCCTATTCTAAATATGGAGATTGGGTCATGGATGCTTTATTGATGTATATGATGCCGATTATGAACCAAAGAACCAATTTAGAACTGATCCCTACTTATTCTTACACACGCCTCTATGAAAAAGGAAATATTTTAAAACGACATAAGGATCGACCCAGTTGTGAAATTTCCACCACCCTTCATCTCGGGGGTAACGAATGGCCTATCTATTTAGATCCTACCGGAGGCGATTTTGTGATTGATGAATATAAAAATATTCATAAACCGGGAGCGCCTAAAGGAGTTAGGGTGGATTTAAAAATTGGAGACATGTTGATTTATTCAGGTTGTGAACTGGAGCATTGGCGAGAACCTTTTCAAGGGGAAATTTGCTCTCAAGTCTTTCTACATTATAATCATGCGAATGGTCCTTATGCTCAAACTAATTTCTTAGATAAACGACCACTGTTAGGCATTCCTAAGTAATGGCTTTAGTTCGTGTCACCTTAGGCGGGAAGCGTCTGGGGTACGTCAGGAATAATAAAGCTGGATCCACCACCATTATTAATTATCTCGGGCAACTTCTCTGGAACGAGAAACCGACCACGTATAGCGGTACTAATGTTCAGGATTTTTGTGGTGACGATTCCTACATCGGACGAGAGAAAGGATTTGAATCTTATCATCAAGAACTGAAAGCCTGTGAAATTCGGATTGCTGTCTATCGGGATCCCATTGATAAGATTATAAGTGGTTTTTACTATTGCCAGAGAATGTGTCCTGGTCTTAAAGACTTAGATTCCTTCCTTGATAATTATAATGAATATTTAAGGATATATAATTATGCTCGAATTCATTGCCGAACGAACACGGACATGCTCGGCCCTGATCCCCGTATCTATACCCATGTCTACAACATGAAAGACATTGATGCTAAACTCCTTCCCTTCCTGGAGCAACTCGGGGGGAAAAAGATCCAGAAAACAAGGCTCAGGGAACATCCTCCTAGAGTCATTACTAAAGAACAAGAAGCAAAAGCTAAGGAAGTGATGGCCGTTGACTATAAAAATGGCTGGTATACCCAATAATTTCTTCAATCTATACACAACACTCACAATAGATTAAACTATCTTTATGCTTAGAAAAGTGAATTTTGTCCCAGGTTTTAATAAACAATTAACACCTTCTGGTGTAGAAGCTGGCTGGATAGGGGGAGATTATGCCCGTTTTCGTTATGGTATGCCTGAAAAAATCGGAGGCTGGGAAGAAACTCAAACTAATACTCTACCTGGTGCTGGTCGAAAAATATTTGCTTGGTTTGATACCCAAGGTAATCGCTGGATTGCAGTGGGCACTAATAAAATTTTAGCTGTCTGGTTTGAAGGCGAATTTCATGATATTACCCCTTTGGATTCATCACTGGATCAATCGGGTGTAACTTTAACTACGACTAACGGTTCAAGTACAGCGACTCTTACTTTTCTAGCATCTCATAATTTATCAAACGGTATGACTATTATGCTGAGTGGTGTATCACTGCCTGGTTCAGGAACCAGTCTTACCGTGGCAGAGTTGGAAGGTAAAAAATTCGAAGTCCTTACGAGCCCAACAGCAACTACTATTACTATTACTTTACCCTCTTCAGAAACGGGGGCTGGAATCACGACCCTCGGTTCAATGACAGTGCAACCTTATTATCGAATTGGAAATCCTACTCAAACTTATGGTTATGGTTGGGGTACTTCCAGTTGGGGGAATGGAGGCTGGGGGGATGCTTCAACAGCTACTACAGTTATTCTACAGCCAGGACAATGGCAGTTGGATAACTTTGGATCCTTACTCTTAGCAACCATTAGAGGAGGTGCGACTTTTCAATGGGATCCTGAAAACGTAGACGTGCCGACAGCTATTGCTACCCGAGCCACGATTGTAACCAGTGCTCCAACCGCTTCAGAAACGATGCTTGTTTCTGAAAAGGACAGACACGTTATTTTATTGGGTACCGAAACAACGATTGGTACTACAACCACACAAGACAAAATGTTTATAAGATTCTCTGATCAGGAGGATCGAAATGATTGGGTTCCAACCTCGACCAATACTGCGGGAACGATGAGACTCTCTACTGGTTCCGAAATTAGAGCCGCTATTCAAGGTCGAGATTATATATTTGTATTAACCGATAAGGCGGCTTATGTAATGCAATTCGTAGGACCCCCTTTTACTTTCTCCGTAAGACAAGTCGGTACGAACTGTGGATGTATTGGTCATAATGCTGCAGCGTTTGCTAATGGGCGAGTTTTTTGGATGGGGGATGCTGGAGGCTTCTTTATGTTTGATGGTACTGTTAAAAATTTATCCTGTAATGTAGAGGATTATATCTTTGATGATATTAATTATACTTCTGGTCAGATTGTAGCTGCAGGAGTTAACAACTTATATAGTGAAATTACCTGGTTCTATCCAACGGCGAGTAGTAGTGTCATTGATCGCTATACTTCTTATAATTTTGCCGAAAGCCCTAGCATAGCTGGGGGTGTTTGGACAACAGGAAGTTTAGCAAGAACTGGATGGATTGATTCAGATGTTCAACCTGATCCTTATGCAACAGAATATCTGACTTCTACAAATACATCCGACACTCCTTTAATCTATGGAAATAGCGAAGGTATTACTAAAATGTATGCCCAGGAAAAAGGAAATAATGCTGTAGATTCCGCTGGAACTTCTACTGCGATTGCTGCTTACATTCAATCAGGAGATTTTGATTTAGATGTAGACGGAGATGGAGAATATATTATGAAAATTAGAAGATTTATTCCTGACTTTAAAGTCTTAACGGGTACGGCAAAACTTTCTTTAAATTTAAAAGATTATCCAGCTAGTAGTGAGACGGCTTCAGGCTTGAGTCCTATCTCAATTACCTCTGCTACAACTAAAGTGGATGTTAGAGCTCGAGCAAGACTTATCAATTTAAAAGTAGAAAACGATGCGGTTAATGAAACCTGGCGCTTTGGAACTTTCAGAGCGGATATTCAACCCGATGGAAGAAGATAATGGCTAAAGTCACTGTAACTTTTCAAGAACCGACCGATGAATATGAAGCTTCTAATCAACGTATGATAAAATTTAAATTAGAAGAGCTCAAAGCTGAACTTAATACTTCGTATCAACGAACGATTGAAAACGATACACAAGCTTTTCAATGGTTTAATATGAGTTATGGCTAGAAAGAGACCATTATTTGGTGTATCTAATTATAAAAAACGTACAAGAAAAAAAAGGCCTGGACGTCATGCTAAAAAATATAGTAAAAGAATCCCAAAGCGTAAACGTTCGCGTGGACAAGGAAACTAATGGCAATACAATATAAAAATCAACCCTTCGATTTAACCACCGATGTAATGACCACGATTTTAACACTCGATGTGAGCTCCCGCGCTATTGTTCAAAATATTCAGACTGAAAACACAAGTACGGGAACTGTAACAGTCGTCTCAGCTGTCTTTGATTCTTCAGCATCTGCGACAACACAAATGGGCACTGTGCAAATGAGCACCCTGACTACTCAAAACCTAGCGAACGGACCTGTAGTCTTGGAAGAACAAGATGCCTTGAAAATAAAAGGGGGAAGTGCTAATGTCATCAAAGGATTAGTTTCCTACGCTTTAATAACAGGAGATCAAGGAACGGCATAATGAAAACACTACCGGCGAAAGCCAAAGAAATCGTTAAAAATAAACGAACAGGTAAAATCTATGCATCCAAAGCCGAATTTGATGCGGATGTAGCTGACACTAACACGGATACCAAAGCAGAAGATTTTAGACAGGATCTAGAAATAACAGTTGCATCTTTAGAAGTATTTGGTAAAACCAATTAATGCAACCCTATGGAGGAACCGAAATTCAATTCGATTATCTCCGTAAATATGGCAGTAAAAACCTTCTCGATCTAGTTCAAATTACTACTTCGGTTCCCGAAAAGGAGCCTCTTCATCCTCTCCGTCCTAATATTCTATGGATTAAAAACTCATACGATCAACCTAATGTAGCCCCTTGGTTTAATAAAAAAGAAAATCATAAGAAGTACGACTGGTATGTCTATAATTCTCACTGGACTTATGAAAAATTTAGATATTTTTTTAACGTTCCTGATACCCGAGCGGTCATTATAAAAAACGGGATTGATTATGATGAGCTTAAACTCAAAACAGATTTTACTTATAAAGCTCCTTTAAAGTTAGTTTATTTTTCTACACCGTGGCGGGGACTCGATGTTCTTTTAGATGCTATGGAACTGATTCAAGAAGAAAAAGATATTATCTTAGATGTTTATTCTAGTACGATTATTTATGGGGATGAATTCCATCGAGACAATGAACCCAAATTTCTTAAACTCTATGAACGAGCCACCAGTTTAAAAAACGTCAATTATAAAGGCTACTGTAGCCATGATGAATTGATGGGTAAATTAAAAGACTATGATGCGAGTGTTCATCCTTCCACCTTTGAAGAGACTTTCTGTATTTCAGCCATGGAAGCTTTAGCAGCAGGCTGTATGCTAATCACCACGAATCTCGGGGCTATTCCAGAAACGTGCGCAGAATTTCCTATTTATATTCCCTACTCTGCTAATAGACCTTATTTAGCAGCTCAAACTGCCGAGACCATCAAGAATGCCAAGACTATCCTCAGTGCTAATGATCCCAGTCATAACTTGAAATTTCAACAAGAATACTATAAGAACTACTACGATTGGAAAGTGATTGGATCCTTTTGGAATCGCTTTTTAAAAGGAGCTATTTATGCCAGACGAAAAGAAAAAAATCTCTGAAGACCCAAAAGCTAAAAAGCTAGAAGCCATTAAAAAATCTAAGGGTTTGTATGTCTGCACTCCCATTCATTCGGATGTGTGTTTGCATTATATGAAATCCTGTTTAGACCTGCAAAAGGAATGCTTATTAAATAATACCAACATCACTTTTCAACTGATGAAAAGTAGTCTGGTTACGCAAGGACGAAATCTATGTGTCGCTGCTTTCCTGGACTCTACCGCTCATCAAATGTGTTTTATTGATGCGGACGTTTCCTTCTCTGTTCGCTCCATTTTTAGACTTTATGAATCCCCTTACGAAGTTTCTTTGATTGTTTATCCTATGAAGACCGTCGATGCTAATAAGTTTAGGAAAGATGATATCAGAAGACCGAGTGATCATCCCGATACGAAGGGCTATATGTTTCCCGTTCATCTTCCTAACATTAATGAAATCCCTATGGATAATGGTTTTATTCAAATAGACAGAGGACCTGCGGGTTGTATGATGATTAAGCGTAGTGCTTTGGAGAAATTACAAGAAGCCTACCCTCAACTCACAGTAAAACAAAAAACCCTAGTGAATGGGAGGATGGTAGATCGTCCTAATTATTATAATTTCTTTGATACCTATTATAATGTGGACACCAAGCAGTATTTAGGAGAAGACTTTAACTTCTGTAAGCTGTGGACTGATATTGGAGGTAAAATATATGCCTTAGCTGATGAAGAAATCTCGCATGTAGGTGAAAAACTGTATCGCGGAAAACTTCTTCAAGAATTCATCAAAACGACCCCCGCAACCCTTCCTGCTGAAAAAGACGAAAAAAAGGGCTCTTAATTTTAGAGAAACCAAACTTTTCATCCCACTATCTCCCATAGCCCTTAAGCCCTACAGTATTGATAAGACACGCGTATACAGTTAAAATGATAATTACTTAAGTATTTATTATGGATCCAATAACACTAGCATTGGCCACGTTTGGCGTACAGAAACTACGAGGAAAATCCACGAAGCGTTCTTTTCGGGATGCCTTGATAGTTGGAGGTATTGGTCAATTAGGCGGAATGGCAGGAGTTGGTCAAGGTACTATGGGTAAATGGGCTCCCCAAGCTTTTGGTCAAACTGGAAATATTGTAGGTCAACAAGGAATGACTCTTGGACAACAATTTGCAGGCACTCCCGTAGGAAAAATGTGGGGTCAACCTGCACAAGCAGCAACTGAAGCATCAGGATATGGACCTACTTTTAAACCTGCACAAGCAGCATCAAAAGCGACAGGAATTCGAGCATGGAGTCCAGCCGCTAAACTAGGAGCTGGATTAGGAATTGCAACCTTAATGGAAGGCGATGAAGATATGCCAGATCCACCATTCACAGAACAAGATTACAAAGACGCTTACGCTAAGCAATCACAATTAACATCAGGATTAGGAAATGCTTTCCAATATACCCCTTCTAACGTTATGTATTATGGAGGACCTCAATCAAGTGATGTCTATCAGTATAATCAAGGAGGACTCGCATCTATTCGAAAATTTGCTACAGGCGGAGTGAGCTATTTACCTTCTAAAATTGATCACGATGAAAAAGACACTAATAATTATGTTAGAGCGACTGGACAAATTGCCGATGGCGCTGGAGCTGGAGATAAAAACAAAGATACGATTTTAGCTCAATTAGCTGATGGCGAGTTTGTATCTCGATCAGATGCTATTTTGGGAGCTGGCCTTATTGAAGGAGCTTCACCAGACTCAGACGAAGATATGAGAAAAAAAGGTGCGGCATTCTTTTATAGTCAACAAGCTAAATTTAAAAGAATATTTGATTTACTGAATGCTAGCAAAAAAACAAAACATTAAGCAAGGAGTTAATATTTTATGGATTAAACCTGAAGAGTTGGACAAATACTGGTCTCTAGTTCATTTTATGATTGCCGAAGGATTAAAATTTGATGGCAATCCGATGGATGTTAAAAAAATAAGGCAATTTATTGCAACTGGAGAATATCAACTTTTTATGATGTTTGGTTCAGACGACGGAGACAAGTATAAAGTGTTTGGGTGCTTTATTACTAGAATTTTAAGTTTACCCAATTTTAAGCAGGTTGAAGTTATTTTGCTTAAAGGAGAAAAAAGAGAACTTTGGCAAAAAGAAGCGGCAAAAATGATAGAAAAATTAGGAAAAGATAATGGATGTAAACGTTTAGCGGTCTTAGCAAGACCAGGCTGGAAGAATTTTTTAGAACCTTTCGGTTGGAAAGTTAAACGCTATTTATATCAGAAGGATTTAATATGAGTTTTATATTCGGCGGCGGTGGCGGCGGAGGCGGTGGCCAACAGCCAGCGAGTGGAACACAAGTTTCTATTGCTCGAGAAGCCCCAGAAATTGAAGCACGAAAACTAGGTCTTTACGATCAAGCATTAAAATTAGCACAAAGCCCCGTACAATTACCGGCTTACCAAGTGGCGGCCCCACCCCCTTTACAACAGGCAGGGTTCACGGCGGCAGGAACAACAGGCGTAGGTGCTGGAGCTTTAACCAGTGGACTCGGTGCATTAGGAGGAGCTCAAACGTTAGCGGCTCAAACTCCTACAACAGGAGCAACGGCAGCTAATCCCTATCCTCAGCTTGCACCGTATATGAATCCTTATCAGTCTTATGTGACGGATGAAATTAATCGACAAGCTCAAATAGGAAAAAATCAACTAGGTGCTCAGGCTGTACAGTCGGGTGCTTTTGGTGGAGCAAGACAAGGTGTGGCTGAAGCTGAATTAGAACGAGCACGATTGAACCAGGTTGGACTTTCTCAAGCGGGTGGTTTTTCACAAGCTTTAGGAGCCTATCAAAGACAACAACAACTAGGTGTTCAAACAGGATTACAGGCGGGTCAGGGCTATGGAGGTTTAGGACAAGCCCAACAGGCGATGCAACAACGAGACATTGGAAGTTTATTACAAGCGGGCGGTGTTCAACAACAATTAGGCCAACAAGCTTTAGAAGCTCAACGTATGACAACGATGACAAGACAATACGAACCTTATCAAAGATTAGAATTTATGAAGGGCTTAATGACTAACTTACCAACGGGCCAGAGTGCAATGACAGCAACCACGGCTCCCGGAACTAATCCGTTTGCTCAAGCAGTCGGAACGGGTATTGGAGCTTATGCTGCTTACAACATGGCCAATAAACCAGCAAGCAATATTAATATCGGCCAACCTTACAAATAGGAAATTTTATGAATGATCCCGTCTTAAACCGCAAACTGTTTAGGCATCAAGCTCAAATTATCCATAACAAGATTCCTAAATATCAATTTGGAGGACCACCTCAAAGTCCATTTACAGCTACAGGATTTCAACAAGCTGCAGGTTCTGCAATACCAAGAAGAAATATTCTAAAAGATTTAGCTTGGTTAGCTAGTCCAGGTAAATATGTTAAAGGAGCAAAACATGCTTATGGAACTTATAAAGCGGCACGAGCTGCTTCGCAAGCATCAGGAAAAGGTGGTACTTTGTGGGGCACACTTCCTTTTACAAAAACTGGTAAAGGTCCTAGAAGTGCATGGCAAACGCTCAAACATAAATATCCTAAAACTACTGGAGGAATAACTGCTGGTGTAGGAGGTTCATTTGCATATTCAGGACAAAAAACAGCTCGTGAAGGATACAAAGAAAAAGACTATGGTAAAATGGCACTTGGCATAGGAGAAATGGGTATTGGTGTCCCTTGGGCATCTAAAGCCATTCAGGCTATGAGAATTAAAGGCGTTTCCGGTAAAGCAGCAAAAGTTAGCAAAAAAGTTAGAGGAAAAAGCTGGAAAGACCCAAGAACTTGGGGACCTTTTGGTCTTATAGTAGGAGGATCACTCACAGCTAAAGACGCTGAAGCAGAACCAGGTGTAGTTTTTAGCGAAACTGATAAAGAAGAAATTTGGCAAGTTCTTAACACAATTGCAAAAGATGTTGAAAATGCAACTGAGCAAGAAATTGATCAAGCCATTGAAATATGGGAAAAACAAAAAAAACCAGACAATCTAGGTGATACAGGAAATATAGGCGAAAAAGAAATGTTAACCGATGAAATTGTGCCAGATGCAGGGGGTTCAACATCGGGCGAAACATCAGAAATTTTAGCGAAACAAAAAGAAATGAATGCTCAAACTCAGGCCGATGTCTTAAAAAATAGATTTAATGAATCTGATATGGCAACGCAAAGGGAATTTTTAAAATTCAGACAGTCTATTACCGATCTAACAGGAACGTATGGCAATGATCGAGATTTAATTTTGATGAAACTGGCATCAGGAATGATGTCGGGTAAAACAGCTCACACAGGTTTAAAAGGATTCATGGATGTTACAGGTAAAGCGATGGGGCCAACGGCTGATACGGCTTTGGCTTTAAGCAATGCTCAAAAAGGTAGAGATACCGATTTGGCAACCGCTTTTCTTAAAATGAAAGCAGAACAAGCAGAGGCAGCCGCAGAGGCAGGAGGAACGACATTGAAAGGAGTACAAGAACGTTTCATTGTTAAAGATCCAAGTGCTCCTTATGGTTATAAAGTAGTAACGGGTCAGTATAATGACGAGACAGGCCAAATTATGGAACATCTAGGAAATCAACAGTACCAAGTTATGCAAGGAGAACCTATACATATAAAAATATCTGAAGCTCAACTACAAAAAAGCAGAATTAGAGTAAGTAGCTCAGCACAGGCTCACGACATGGCCGCTTGGGTAGAACAATATATGCAGGACAACCTTAAAGGTATAACAGGTAATGTTAAATTAAAACTAGCTGACTGGTTTGCTTTATCTAATACAGTTACAGGGGGCAGCAATAAATATACTCACGGATTAGACTCAGAAACCTTTCTAAATTCCGAAATTTTTTCTCAAGCTAATTTATCGGATGATATGGTAGGCCTTCCTGGTTTTAAAAGAAATGAAGGAGACTTAATCAAAGAACAATATTACAAAGAACAAAGACAGATTAAAGAAGATTGGGCTACACACGCTAATAAGGAAGGTTGGGATGTTAGCGACGCTGAACTGGCTCAATTAACGAAAGCGGCTTTGATTGAAAACCGTTTGAAATATTTAGTTGCCAATGCCAACAAACAGGCTGATCGTTTAACACGATACGATATTAACAATGCTGAAAAAAGTACAGCGATCTTACCTTTTGCTAACTTTAGCACAGGGTTCACAGCGAGAACGGTTAATGAAAAAATGAGAGCGCTTCAATTCGAAATGAGAGCATCTTTCGATCGATCGGCTAGACACTACCAACAACTAGGAGGTACGAACGACTATCTATTCACTTTTAATACGATGCCTTACATTCGTGAAATATTGGATCTGCAAAGTCAGGCAGAAATGGATCAAGCCAAAGTTACTGATGTATTAGAAACTATTCCAATTCCAGGAGTTGGAGGATAATGGCAAACATACAAGCATTACAAAAAGCACTCGATAACAAACAGATTGACACTTCAACTTTAAATAATGATCAGCTTAACGCGCTGGACAAAGCTTTTAAATCTGGAGAACTGAAAGGTTATGAAAGTGTTCGAGAATTAAGAATGGAACAGGGTAGGGCTGCAGAAGCTTTAGCAGCTGAAAAAGAAGAACAATTAAGACCCTTTCAAAAAGCAACCCAAGGAATAACACCAACGGGAAAAGGAATAGAACGTGCCGATTTTGAAATGATTGGCGATGTTGCAGGAAGTATTGTTCCTTATGCTTTAGATGCTAGTAAAATTAGCGACCAAATGATTCGATCGGGAGGTGCAGGCACTTATGGTCTACAATCAACAACTCAGAATATGGGTCGATGGGGAGGACTGGTTGGCAAAGTAGCTAGAGCGATTGGTAAAAGAACACCCATTGGCAAAGTAGCACAAATGCTCCCTCGAACAACAGATACTTTAAAGCGTGTTGCAAATTTTGGCAGAGCAGCCATACAACAACTTAAATACGGTTTAGGAATGAAAGGTGGGCGAATGCACGCAGCTCCCACTCAACTACTTCAAACCGAAGCAAAATCTCAACTATTAGGTATGGGAGGAGCAGGTGTTGGTTCAGCTCTTTACGGAATGGCAGAAGCTGTCACCGATATAGGAGCAGCAACTCAGGAAGATCTAGCGAGTGTGAGTGCTAATGAAATAGACAGACTTCCCCCAGTAGAGCGGGAAATAGTACACGCTAGCGAAGCGATGAAAAATGCAATGATTTATAATGGATTAGGATTCGGCTTAATGCCAATGCTGAGTGCAACGTTCAGAGGATTCGGCCATCTTTTAGGATTACAGGGCAAGCAAGCAAAAATTTTTGCTAAAGAAGCTTATGACCACGGCTATAATGCTAATCTATCTGCAGCAATGGATCAGAATAAAAACTTTTTTGCTAAATTTTTTGCTAACATAATGAAAACGGTAGGAGTATTTCCGTTAATTAGTGGAGGCCGAAGAAAGCAAAGAAGAGAACTAGAACTTTTTAATAATAATGCCTTCCTTCAGAAATTGGATGCAATGGCACCTATGGAAGAAGCAGAATGGTTGTCTTTACTTGCGTTATCAAAACTGCGAAGAAATTTTACGGAGCTCCATAATACCATTGGTAGAAAATATGAGATCGTAGAGAAAATGACAGAGAAAATAGGACCCGACCTTCGAATAGTTCCAACTGACAATATACGATCGGTAGCGTCTCGTTATATGAGCGGTCTTAAGGCTCAATATCCAGAAATGTTTGCACAAACAGACCTTATAAAAGGAGTTCCTATTACTGAATTTGACGACCCGCTGGTACGATTTTTAAGAACTGTCGAACAGTGGCCAGGCGGAAGTCCTGAAGCAAGCCATTTCTTAACAATGAAAGAATATATAGGTTTGCATAAAATACTGACTAATGTTTTACCCAATACCAAGATTCAGGATCCACGAGGTATGGTTCACGCCTTTAGAGCTGGATTAAAAAAAGATTTAAACACAATTGTTTCCGATGGAGGCATAGCTAACGTTCTTAAAAGAAGACAAGTTAAAGAGCAATATGATGCACTACTTTCCCAATCGGGCAAAGGAGCGGCCGATGCTTATGCACAAGGCTTAACTAAAGATTTAACTGCTGTGGGAGAGGAATTACTAGGCGCCAATAAATTCTTTCACGATGTGGTAATGCCTTATGCGTTTACCCCAACTGCTAAAAAAATTGCCAGAGTAGATCCTCAACTTTTTACTAATTTAGGACTTCTGGGTATTGCAACAGGAAGAGCTAGCGTTGATGCTAACCAATTATGGTCAAAAACTATCAAACAAATTATGTCAGGGGATAATGCTAAAGCCGTTCAGGATTTAAAATGGATGCTGGGTTATGACGATCCAGGCAATAAAACAGGTAGAGAAATCTTTGATCGTTTCAGAGCGATCTGGATGGAAAATGCATGGAATACAGCATTTGAAATAAGACCTTTAAGAAAAACAACTCGAAGTGTATTTGATTTAATGGAGGAAGCGAAACAGAAAGGGGTTCTCGATCAACGTTTCGTAGATGATATTAATAACGATTTCACTCAGGATGCTTTTATTAAAGGCTTGGATCCTGACAAAGGTTTGGCTGCTAAAATTGGATCTGGACGTTTTAAAAATTTAATGGCTGGAAAAGGAGAAGTTCAACAATTTAATCCCCACGTTTTTGAAGAAAATTTAGGATTTTCAGGTAAGAATATGGGGGCAGATGATATTGCTGCAGCTAGAAGTAAATTCAAAGTATTATTTGGAGGAGGCGAAGAAGGAACTCAAGCCTTGAAACACATCGATGCTCTTTTAGATATTATGAAACGAGAAGTGGGTGTTCCTATTAGTGATACATCTACCTTCCTACAAAGAAGATTCACCTTAGGTTCCTTCAGAAGTGTACTGGGTGGTATATTACCAGGCGCTACCGTAGGAGGTGTTGCAGGAGGCGTACTTGGCTCTCCTCTTGCAGGTATAGCGGCTTTCGTTTACCTCGCTAGAAAATCAGGAATGCTATTAGGGGATCCTAAAATACTTAGACGAACTTATGATCTTTTCACGAATCTGGAAAGAATGCAAAATTCCGTTGGCCGACAAGCATCACAGAAACGATGGAAATTATTTGCTCAATGGTGGAATTATGTTAATAACGAATATAAGGATGCTCCAAGAGTTGATCCGAACAAGATCGCCTTTGAAGAAATTGGACAATATTTATTAGAGCAACCGACTACGTTGTTGCAACCTAATTTTAATATGAAGGGATTAAATAAAGAAATGCAAAACAGAGCTTTCTTTGCTGAAAAAATGCTAGAAAGCGCTACACCAGAAGTGATTGCATCAGGCTCCAATTTCCTAAGAGGCTCACTCACAGCTTTAGATAAAAATATAAAAATTGATGACGCTGACGCTAATGCAATGCAAGGAGGAACGACTCAAATGCCTAAACTTCCTACCAACCCACAAGGAGCTTCCGTAGGGGCTAACGCACAACTTCCAGGTCAGGGACCAGGAGCAGGCCAAAATGTTAGGGAAACCTATGCCAATTTATTCCCACAGGATACTTTGGGACAAGCGATAGCGAATCGAAATGCCCAAGGCTAATCACAACGTTCTAGCTCAACGAATCACGGATCACGAGAAATTGTGCCGAATCATGCAGAAACAAACTCACGCTAGAATTTCTAGCATTAAAAAACAAATCGAACGTTTAGAAAAAATAGTTATTTCATCAGTAGCTTTTATTATTATCGGTTTATTTACCCTTCTTTTGGCTTTACTTAAGTATCATTTTTGATAAAAAGGTAGAGTGCAACTCTTAAAACGAGATACCAAATTCTTTGTCGGCGATTTTAAAAAAATCAATAAATACAACTATGCCACTTATGTTCGTGACGATGATCACGGACCACGAACTTATAAAGTAAACGATCTTAAACTTCCTAGCGTTACTAATATTCTTCAATTTACTCAATCCAAAGATAAGCAACAAGGTTTAGATAAATGGCGTGAACGAATAGGGTTTCAGGAAGCCATGAAAATTACCCAACAAGCCGCTAAACGAGGGACTGAAATGCATAAAGTTTTGGAGAAGTATGCCAATGGAGAAGGTTATCTTAATCTTTCAGAGGAAGGAGGAGTAGCCCGCATGATGGCTCACGAAATCATTCATAATTTAGGCCCTTTAAAAGTTATCTATGGAACTGAAGTCTGTTTAACAGGAAAGAATCGCTGGGCGGGCTCAACCGATGTTGTTGGAGAATATGATGGCAAGCCTACCATCATAGACTATAAACAAGCCAATAAACCTAAACGAGAAGAATGGATAGAGGATTATTATTATCAGATTGCAGCGTATGCTTTAGCTCACGAAGAACATTATGGTCCTATTGATCAAGGCTTAATCGCTATTTGTACTGTAGATGGTAAGTACCAAGAATTCAAAATGGATGCAGTTAAACTCGATGAATATGAGAATAAATGGTTAGAAAGATTAGAGCAATACGAAAAGGCAGCAAAAGACAAAGCTAAAGCCACTTCTTAGCCTCTTCTCCTAGAGTCTGAGCACTCAACTTAACCTTCCGTTTTAGAGCTGAAATAATCATCATTTCTATAGAGTTTGGCACAATTAGGTCAATATAAGTGACTTTATTTTTTTGACCAATTCGATGAGCACGGTCTTCACTTTGCTTCCGGACTTCAAGATTGTAACTATTACTAAAATATATAACATTCCGAGCAGCAGTAAGGGTAAGACCATAACCACCAGTACTAGGATTACCAACAAGGAAACGACATCTATCATTGTGCTGAAAGTTTGCAACAGCCAGCTTACGATCTTCGACACTGTCTTTTCCGTATATCGAAACCACTGAATCTTTTCCATAGAGATCTCCCAGTGTTTGTTTTATACTTTCTATATTATACACGTACGTTGCCCATATAATACACTTTCCGTCCACTTCCTCCAATATCCTTAGAAGCTCCTTTAATTTAGGATTATTTTTAAAGATATGAAGTTGCCCCGTATCCGTTTTCAAAAATCCATTACAGATCTGATGAAGTCTTAAGATTTCCACCAGTTTATTAGCAAAACTGACGGTATCATCGGCAATAATAGCTCGAGCTTTTTTTCTTAAGGTTTCATAAATCTTCTTTTGTTCTAAGTTTAAATGAACCTCCCGGAACATATAAATTTTAGGAGGAAGATCCAGACATTGGTCTTTCGTCACTCTAAACGAGAAAGTTTTCAGCTTCATTTCCAACTCATCGAGGTTAGTATAATATTTAGGCATTAAAATTTGTCGGCCTCCCAATTCAATCTGTTGCATAACAGCATATCTAGCTCTAAAAGTGTAATAAGACTCAAAACCTAGTAGTGCTTTACTTAAGAACGCACATTGAGTATAAAGATCCAATGGAGACTTTGTTACTGGTGATCCTGTTAGGATTCGTCGGTATTTTACCATTGTACTTAATTTACAAATCGCTTTTGTTCTTAGTGCTACTGGTGATTTTATTGTTGTGCTTTCGTCAATGACCATCATAGAAACCTTCCCGTTTAGATTGAGCCTTTGGTGTAGCCAGCGTTGCCCTGACTTATGGGAAAGAGCTTCCACATTCATTAATACATATATAAGTACAGGGGATGTACCAGCTCTTATTAATTCTATTTCTTTATTAACCTTCCAACACCAGATATAGGGGGTAATCGGAGAATGATCACTAATCTCCTGTACCCAATTTCGATAAACCGAGTTGGGTGCAATAACAATAACTTCTTTTATTTCCTTTTGTTGATATAAATAAGTTGCATTATCAATGACGACTTTAGTTTTCCCAGTGCCCATTTCCATAAAATAAGCATAATTTTTGGAAAGAGCTCCTTTGTTGAGTGCCTCTCTTTGATGCTTGTAGGGTGGGGTTTTATATTGATACATGTTTCGTCAGACAATACCTCCTAAGTATTTTTTATATTTTTAAACTTTTTTCTTTACTTCGTCAAACGCTTAATTTATAAGATCGCAGGAGGTTCTTATGGACTTAGAAGCAGAATCGGCCATACAGGTTGATACTGCAGTGTCTTTGGACATTGCACAATCTTGCAATAAGTTATTGGAAACTCAGAAACAAATGGAAGCGATTAACGAACAATTAAAAACGTTGAAAGCAACTGAAACCACTCTTTCTGAGCAAACTATTCCAAACTTAATGCATAAAGCAGGAGTGTCTTTAATTAAACTTAAAGATGGTTCATCCGTGGAAGTTAAACCCTTTTACGGAGCAAGAATTCCATTGTCTAAAGTAAACGACGCTTTTACATGGCTTCGTGAAAATGGACATGGGGATCTTATTAAGAATAATGTTATGCTTACTTTTGGTCGTAACCAAGACAATGAAGCAAAGTCGCTGGTTGCAGAGCTAAGAGATAAAGGGCATAATGTTAAACAAGCCGAAAAGGTGGAACCAATGACCTTGAAAGCGTTCGTTAAAGAACAAATTCAAGGTGGCAAAAACGTTCCATCTGATTTATTCGGCGTTTACGTTGCAAGCAAGACTAAAATAACTACGAAGGAGTAAACATGGCTAACGGCAACAAAGCACAATCTCAGGCTAAAGAGATTCAAAAAAAAGAAGCACATTTGCCAGCTAACTTCAATTTAGAAGAAGCAGCTGGAGAAGGTCAGGAGTTCATTAGCGCTCGTGACGTTAAACTACCCATCCTTAAAATCTTATACGCAAATTCACCTGTATTGGATGAAAGTGATGGAAAATATATCGCTAATGCAAAACAAGGTGATATCTATAATGAAGTAACTGGAAGCCTATGGAAAGGCAAAGAAGGTATCATTGTAGTTCCTTGTTTATACATCAACACTTTTAATGAGTGGAAAGACAAGGGGGATAGCCCTGGAAGACCGATTAAAATTCATACGGATCCTTCCATTATGTCTGAAACTAAAAGAAGTGAAGATAATAAGGATAGACTTCCTAATGGTAATTATGTGGAAGATACAGGTAATCATTTTGTTTTTATTTTAGATAAAAACTATTTACCTCAAGAACAATCACTGATTGCTATGAAGTCTACACAGAAGAAGAAATCTAAAACTTGGAATTCGATGATGCAAACAAGACGAATGTCAGGTAAAAAAGGTTACTTCAGACCACCAACTTGGGCAACGACTTATCGCTTAACTACCACTAAGGAATCTAATTCTCAGAATACTTGGTATGGTTGGGTTGTGGAATTTGATAAATTCCTTGAAGTCGCTCAGTTTCCAAAAACTCTTGAGATTACTAGAAGCTTCTATCAAAGCTCTATGAAAAGTGATATTTTTGGTAAAGTGGACTTTGGTTCACCACAGGTCACCGCTTCAACAAATAGTAATAAGGCTGTTCCGTTTTAATGTATGTTAAAGCGATTAGCCGATCTTTTTGAAGGGGATCCTGATCAGTTCATAACCACTTCGCTTACGGGCGAAGTGGATGAACGTGGCAAGCATCAAGCCAATTATCTCACGATCCACGAATCAATCACTCCAGCTAAATGGCAGGAGCACTTGGATGGCAAGGTCAGGATTGGTGTGCGTCCTGAAAATAATGATAAATGCAAATGGGGCTGCATCGATGTTGATCCTACTACCTATAAAAATTACTCACAAAAAAAATACGTTTCCATCATTCAAGAATACAAACTTCCTTTAGTTCCTGTTAAATCTAAATCAGGGGGCTTACATTTATTTTTATTCTTAAAAGATTGGGCATCCGTTGCCGACGTGAGAAAAAAGCTAGACGAATGGAATGATACTTTCTTTATGGCTAATGAAGTCTTCCCAATGAGTAAAGCAGTAACAATGCCATACTACAACTGTAATGCAACAGTAGAATTTGCCTTTGACGATAATTCAAATCCATTGATGATAGGAGCTTTTCTAGACTTAGCTGAATCAAAACGATTATCAGTAAAAGAACTATATAACCTAAAAACAAATGCCTATGAGCCTGAGACAGAATGGCAAAATTATCCTCCATGTGTACAAAAACTTATAACAGAGCCGTGGCCTGGAAACAATCGCAATAACTTTCTATTCAATATTCTGGTACTAGAGAATAAAAAAACTGATGGTAATCTAGATATTAAAGCTCTTCAGGAAATAGCTATTGAGCGAAACAAACAATGTTTTAGCAAACCTATGAAGATTAGTGAAGCTAAAGCAGTAGCGAAGTCTGTTAAGACGCATGGCTATCATTTTAAATGTCCCCCTAAGCATAGTGAGCTGCAACCTATTTGTAATAAAGAACTTTGTAAGACACGGAAGCTAGGGATTGGTCCACAAATTCCTGAGATGATCGATCAGTTTGAGGAAATTTCCTATACCCGCGATACGAAGACGATTTATTTTAGCTTCAGTTTTAAAGGCCAACGAATCACGGTTCAACCGGAAGATATGAAAGATGAAAAATCGTGGCGAATTAAATTATTAAAGTATGGTATTTTTTGGTTATCCCTCCCCAGAGCAAGAGTGGGACCTGCTCCCTTTGAATTATTGCTTAAAGAACTCACAGCTCGAGCCATTGAAAATGAAAAGATGAAATTTGCAGATACAGTAGACGAAGAAAAATACAACACTCTGAAATCTTTTTTTGAAAAAACGATTGAAGAAGATGACTTTACTAAGCTTAAAGATGGTTATGTAGTTTTAGACTCTAAAACTCGTATGTGTTATTTTAAACGATCAACTCTAGAACATTACATTAAAAGTCATGCTACCAAAATTTTCAACAGCACGATGGATGCTCTTCATTATTTAGGCTGCGAACGCCATGAATATTATGAGGGCGAAAAAAATATATGGTATGTCCAAATGCCAGAATTTGTAAGTCATGTAGGGATTACCCGTGCCAAAGATAATAAAAAAGAAACAACGGAAGTAGATGATGAGTACCACACAGGAAAATTTAGAACGCCAGAACCTAAAAAAGCTCCGCCGAAAGACAGTTAAGATTTTTGGTCCGCCTGGAACAGGCAAGACAGAAACTTTAATTAGTCGAGTATTGAATCGGGCTTTACAAAATAAAATTTCTCCTCAAGAAATTGCTTTTATTTCCTTTACTAATAAAGCTATCAATACAGCTACCAGTAGAGCCCTTAATGCTTTTCCTCAATATACTTCAGAAGATTTTTATAGATTCAAAACTTTACATAAATATTGTCGAAGATACTTCGAAGAAGATATCTTTGATCCTAAAGATTGTATGGTGGATTTTGCTCTAGATGGTAAAATTATTAAATACAGCGATAAACGATTAGCAGATGATAACTTTACTTATAAAGATTGGTCGTTAGGAATTTATAGTAAAGCTCGAAATATGATGAGAAGCCCTCAGGAAGTTTATAAAAAAGAATCCTATCACAGAGATTCATTAGATGTTCTCTTGAAAAAAATACAGATCTACGAAGATTATAAAAAAGTAGGCAAGGAAAAAGCTTTAATAGACTTTGATGATATGATTGGGAGAGCAATTCAAGAAGTGAGTTTTCCTCCTCTTAAGATCTTAATTATTGATGAAGCCCAAGATTGTACTCCTTTACAATGGTCGGTTATCTATAAACTCGCCCAAAATGCTCGTCGTATTTATTTGGCAGGAGATGACGACCAAGCCATTTATGAATGGAATGGCGCTGACCCTAAATATTTTACCCGTTACTTCCCAGGTCGAAAAGTAAAATTGAGAAAGACAAGAAGATTTGGTAAAGCGATTCATCGTCTTTCTCAAATTATCAGAAGAGAAATTTTTAATAGCGAAGAGAAAGAGTACGCCTGTCTAGAGAAAGAAGGCTTTATCAAACATTATTTAAATTTTAGAGAGATCCCTTTTCATACTCTGCCAGGGAGCTGGTATATTTTAGGTCGCATTAATACAACTGTAAACGAGTTACGAATGCTGGCTAAAGACGCAGGGTTGTATTTTTCTGATAATGAAGATATAAAATGTTTTGACCAAAATCAATGGGAGGCTATCAAAGCTTGGACACATCTTTCAAATAAGAAAACTATCAATAAGAAACAAGCTGAAAAAATGTATAAATATATCCGAGAACTCAAAGATTCTAGATTTAGAATGCCTAAATTCTGGAACTCAGAATCTGAGTTAGAAGAATATGATTTTAAAAAATTAACTCAACATTGTGGTCTCGATCTTTCTGCTCCACTCCAAAAAAAACAATGGTGGCACATTTTAAAAAGAAATTTTACTTCTCAACAGGTTCTCTACTTTATAAGATTATTAAAACGTTATGGCCAAAAAGAATTAGACAATCCTCCCAAAATTATTA
>Ga0209349_1000162_pt1 | contig 36685 bp, 16 predicted proteins | sample ETNvirnome_2_130_FD_184067 | JGI IMG/M metagenome (GOLD analysis project Ga0209349, IMG submission 184067) | Marine viral communities from the Pacific Ocean - ETNP_2_130 (SPAdes) (version 2) | ecosystem: Environmental > Aquatic > Marine > Oceanic | place: Pacific Ocean | collected 2013-06-22
ATAAAACCAGATTGGATTTATCTTTCCTCTGCGGATTGCGACCTAACTTCTTATTCGGCTACCAAGAAAATCATCAAGGAATTAAAACCAGATGCCATTGTTCATCTGGCCGGAATTGTCGGCGGCATAAAAGAAAATGCCGGCAAACAAGGAGAGTTTTTTTATAAAAATGTATCCATGAATACCAATGTCCTAGAAGCCTCAAGGGAGGCGGGGGTGTCAAGAATTCTTTCTTGTTTGAGCACTTGCGCCTTCCCAGATACGGTTGATAAGTACCCCCTCACAGAGTCAGATATATTTTCAGGACCACCGGCATCTACAAACTTTTCTTACGGGTACGCCAAGAGAATGCTCCATGTTCAGACAATTGCATATAGAAAACAGTATGGATTAAATTACTCTACATTTTGTCCCTCTAATTTATATGGTCCGCACGACTGTTACGATAAAGATCGTTCTCATTTTGTTGCAGCGTTAGTTAGAAAAATGTCTGAAGCAAAAAATGGAGACATTTTAGAATTCTGGGGCACCGGCGCTCCCCTCCGTCAGCAGTTATATGTTAAAGATTTGGCCGAACTCATTCCGGATTTGCTCCTTCGTCACAACTCGTCCAAGCCGCTGTTGGTGACACCCCCCGAAAATATTTCGATAAACGACATGATATTTAAAGCAAAAAATATCACCAACAAGGAAATAAGAATTACTTATAATAACAATTTAGACGGACAATACAGGAAAGATGGAAGTAATAAAGAATTTCTTAAAATATTTGGGGATTATGATTTTACTTCATTCAAGAAAGGATTCAAGGAAACTTATGACTGGTACAACAAATAGCAAAACTGCCCTGATAACTGGAATAACCGGACAAGATGGGTCATATCTTGCGGAGCTTCTGCTTAAAAAAGGTTATCGTGTTATAGGACTAAAGAGAAGAACTTCGATTATAACAACTGATAGAATTGATGGCGTTTTTGAAAACCCTAATTTGATTTTAGAATATTACGACCTTAATGATGGTGGAGCAATTTGGAGTCTTCTTACAAAATATAAGCCAGATGAAATATATAATATAGCAGCCCAATCGCATGTCCGGGTTTCCTTTGATATCCCAGAACATACTGTGGAGGGTATTGTAATGGGAACTTTAAGAATTCTAAATGCTGCTAGGGTTGTTGTCCCGAGCGCAAAAATATATCAAGCTTCTTCTTCAGAAATGTTTGGTGATAATCCCTCAATACCACAATCGGAAAATACCGCTTTAATGCCAGCGTCGCCCTATGCTTGCGCTAAAGTTTTCGCTCACAATATATGCCGGAACTATAGAAAATCTTATGGGATGCATATATCAAGTGGAATCTTATTTAATCATGAATCTCCCCGGCGAGGCGAAACATTTGTTACGAGAAAAATAACCTTGGCCGCAGCCAGAATAAAACTAGGACTTCAAGACACCCTACATCTTGGGAACCTTGATGCTCAAAGAGACTGGGGATTTGCGGGAGATTATGTAGAACTAATGTGGCTCATGTTACAACAAGAAAATCCTGATGACTATGTTATAGCGACAGGAGAGACCCATTCGGTTAGGGAATTTTTAGAAGAAGTCTTCAATCATGCTGGTTTAGATATTGATAAACATGTGAAGATAGACAAAAGATTATTCCGACCACATGAGGTTCCCGTATTGCTTGGCGATCCACAGAAAGCCAAGGAAAAATTGGGATGGAAACCTAAAACAAAATTCAAAGAACTAGCAAAAATTATGTTTGATGCAGATTATCAAACAGTTTTAGATAATGAAGTAAAAGGAGAAAAAAAATGAAATTATCGAACCAAGCCATCGGGGCACTTTTGATGACTTTACAAAAGTGTTTGGCTGAAGAAACTGATATTACTGAGTTGCTTGCCGATTGGGATCTACACATAGAAGACGAGGAAATACACGTTACTAATCCGCCAGTTTTCAAGGCCACCCCATCACCGGTAAAATTTGATATTGAATAATCACAATGGGTAGATATACTTATGAATGTAGTTCCTGTGGTCATTTATTTGAAGAACGTCACTCATATAAAATATGCTTGGAAAATTGTCCAGAGTGTAAAAAAGAGAAGTCTCTAAGGAAGATTATGTGTATTCCAGTTAGCATCAGAAGAGGCAGAACTTTTAAAAAAAAGTCTGGGAAACTTGTAAACTCCACCATAAAAGAGATAAAACAAGAACTACAAGCAGAAAAAAACAATTTAAAGAATAGGAAAAAGAAATGATTAGTTGGAGTCTCTTCGTTGTTAGCGCAATTTTAAACGTCTTCGCTGTTTGGTATATAAGGGAATTACTTTCTCAATTCAAATATCTCGACGATCAGTTTTTGCATTTGAGCCAAATCTTGAAAAATTATAGAAACCACTTAAGTACAGTATACGAACTGGATGTGTTTTATGGAGATGAAACCCTTGGAGGACTCATGCAGCACACCAAGGATATTGACTCTGAAATTGATGAGTTTAAACAAATCTTCCCATTCGAAGATAGTATTTTGGAAGAGGAGGAAGATGTTGAGCAAGAATAAAAAATCAAATAAGAAATATTATTTTACAGAAGAAACCGAGAAGGCAATTCTCGGATATTGCGCCACTGAAGACTTATCTACTAGAACCCAATTGTATATTGAACAAATACAACCCGCATTCAATGATTTGGTTGATAAAATTGTTTATACCTATAAATTTACCTCTTTACATAATATTGATGTTCATAAAGATGATTGCAAAATATGGCTAACCACCATACTCGGAAAATTCAACCCCGACAAGGGAGCAAAAGCTTTCTCGTACTTTTCAGTTGTGACTAAAAATTGGTTCACCCATAAGGCTAAAAAACAAAGTTTGAAAAGCCGAAGAGAAATACAATACGATTCCATGATAAAAGAGGTCGAGGTCACCAAAGCCGAGAATATAAAAACTATACTAGAAGAAAGGGAAGAAAGGGAATATTGGCAGTTCCTCTTAAAGGAGATTTCCGACTGGCAAAGCTTAAATCTTAAAGATAATGAAAAAAAAGTTTTAGATGCCGTTTTAATGCTTATGAACAACATTGAGCAAATAGAAATTTTTAATAAAAAAGCCATCTACTTGTATATGAGAGAAATAACAGGGCTTAATACAAAACAAATTGTTAGTTGTCTTAAGAAGATGAGGGAAAAATATGCCATATTCAAATCAAAATGGGACAGAGGAGAAATAAACTAGGAACCTACTTATTATACCCAGGAGGTATAATATGAAAAAAGACCTAAACTCCCTCATAGATCAGGCGCTAGAAAATATAAACAATGACCGCCAAGAAACTGAAATTTTATTGGCAGAATTGAAGGAGTATATGAGTGTGTCTAGGGAAAGGTACGCTGACTCCGGCACAACCGCCGCAAAGTTTGTGGAAACTTTACAGCGCAGCAATGAACAATTAGTCAAGCTGGCTGCCCTTATGTATAAGAAGGAATCCGTCAAGGATGACCTTTCTTTATCCGAAGATGATAAAAGTCAGTTATTCGACCTGATCAACGAGGACAAAAACAGTGGGTAACAAACCAAACCTAGACGAATACATCAATGGGCTACGGCCTAATCGAAAAAGCGTCCGCCTCAAGGCAGGTTATAATTCTGCCAAATCAGGGCTGTTTGATAATTTACAGCTTTCGGCGATGAAACAATATGAAACAGAAACATACGAAGGTAAAACAGAATTTTTTGCCACAGTCCTTAGAGTAAAATTTAATAAAGGGTCCACCACAGGTCCACAGGTTTCCGTAAGGGCTAGAATCCCAGAGGTTCATTCTCATTTGCCGATGCCGAAGGGTTCCGGAGATAATAAAATTATAGACATGTACCCAGAGTTTACCGCCGAGAAACAGGCTAATTTTGTTGGGCTGGCCGCCGGTCAAGTGGTTCGTGTTACTCATCTGGACAGATATCAGACGTCTTTGAGATATAACAATGGAAGACTGTTGGAAATGGTTGGTGGCAACACTGTGGTTAGCGGTTTTTCAACGACAGAAAACAAAACTCTTAATGCCTCGACAACCCGAACAAAGTATGAGAGGCTTAGTTCTGTTACTTGTGCTCCTGGGACTACTTCAGCCAAACCCCAATCCGGCGCAAGTCTAGCTAATTCAAAAAATCTAGAAAAAAAGATATCTGAGAAAAACCCTAGAACCATTAATAGGTCCTCTGATAGTAGTAATATTTCGGATGGAGCTTATTCTCCCGCTGGCTGCCCCGAAGGCACAGAAACCGTTTCGCCACCCGCACCTCCATTGTCTGACCCGTCAGAGGGACCTGCTGGCGTCAACGCTGCTACCCAGGCTTCCGGCTTGGGCGCTGGACCGGGGACGGGCGCTGAAGGCAACGTACCAAATTCTCTTGTGTGTTCTAAGGTTTATACCGTTAAGCAAACTATTATAGAGATCCCGCCTCCGGTTACGCAGCCTTTTTCTGGCGAACAAAAAATAGCAAAAACTTGGAGTAAACATAATGATAAAAAAATTATGACCCTTCATCCCAAAATGCGCCCACTGGCAGCATATTTTATAAACACGGCAGAAAAGGCAGGATATAAACTGCGCATTACATCAACTTACCGTTCAATAGCACATCAGGCAAAATTAAGAAGACCCAGGCTTAAAGACCCCAACGGACCTATAAATGGACCACTGAAAAAAGGTGTGCCGGCATGCGCCGTGCCTGGTTCAAGTCCACACAACTTTGGTCTTGGTCTGGATGTTTGTGAAACCCCGTCGCCTGCAACAGGAAATAAGTGGGGACAAATGTCGTGCAAAAACGGATACCCAAAAGAAAGATGGTACGAAATAGGAAAGATAGGATTAAAGTGCGGATTTGAAAAATGGGGAGGAAATTTTCGGGGTTGGGACCCCGTACATTTTCAGTGCATGTATGGACAGACAACATACAAATTAAAGAAAAAAGTCGAAAAAGGACAAATCGTACTGCCCGACCCATCGCTATCCGGGCAAAAGCAACTCGAAGAACTGGCCAGAGGCATATATCCTATTATCAAATAAATTATGGTTAAAATAAGAGCAGACATAAAAGACGGCATTTCTAACGAAGTTAAAAAAAGAATAGCAGAGATAGCCGAGTATAATAAACTAAATCTCGGTGTCGCCAATGATACTATACCCGAAGCACATCCGAGATACAATGCTACCCCGTCTGAAAAAATATTTGAGGGCATCAACAACCAGTACATTATCATGGGTCGAGATCGCCCTAGGGGTATTTTTTCCGGTTATGGGGGTAAAGGAAACAGCCACTGTGGGTCAATAGACATTGTAGCCGGAATGAGCGGCATGATGGCCAGGGTCGTAGATAAGCGTGGTAATCTTGTGTCAACGGATAAAAGTCCCGAACTTGATGCAGCCAGGATTTATGTAAGCCAAAGAACCGAGATAGATAAAAACTTTAATTTACCCGCCGGCATGGTGGGATCACCCACACCAAGATCGGGGATAGCAATAAAAGCTGACGGCGTCAGAATAATAGCCAGGGATGGGATAAAATTAGTCACGGGCACTGATGAATACAATTCCCAAGGAGTTAAATTAGATGCTATTTCTGGGATTGACTTAATAGCCGGCGGTATCGACGAAGATATGCAGCCGTTGGTAAAAGGGAATAATCTTGAAATAGCCCTTAGAGAAATAATAGAATTAGTGAACGATCTTAATGGAATAGTTTTATCGATGCAAAAGAACTATTTTCAACTCTTAATATCTTTGCAAGCTCATACACATATCTCTCCCCCTGGTGTAACCGGCGGACCTTGCTCGCCGGCCCCGCTCTTAGCCGGGCAAATTATAAATCAATATTATAAACTCGCTAGTTCCGTGGGCGATTTGTTAACTCACCAAACAAACTCTGTGAAAGCTTCTATAACTTACACTTACCCCTTTGGAGATGGTTATATCAACAGCATTTATAACCACACAAACTAGGAGGCGGCATGATACCAGTATCTTTTGTAGCTCCGCCCATCTTAGAAAGACAAAAAAATATTGTCAACCCAAGTCCTGAAAGGTTTACCACTAATGAGCGGTGGGGATTGAATTATTCTTACAATCAGTCCAGGAATAAATTTGTGCAGCAAGCAATTCACCACCTGTATATCAACTACTCTATGTTTCCTCCCATTGGTGCCAATCTCACGCCGGTTGGACCAGTTCTTGAGGACGAAAAAACTATAACACTTACTGACGCTAGGGCATATGCCGCAGCTTATCCCCAAAACGCTTATGTGGCTAAAGACCCAACTCAGCCTTCTGGTACATTTGAAATTAGAAAAACAAGTGATTATGAAGCGTGGGTCGAACTAGACGTTATCTCAAGAATACCTTTGGTAACTCCTCTTTTAACAATAACCACAGAAGAGTCCCAAAAACCAGAATTTCAAACAGGGTTGACAGATCCTGATGTGCCACCTGGGCCTACTGCCGTGGCGCAACTGCCCTCTTTTAATCTGCCGCTCCCTTCTCCGAGAATAAGAGATATTGAAACTTCTCTAAGAAGTGTCATGGGGAGTTCAAATGTTAGCCCGATACAAAGACCGGAAGAATTAGAAGACATACTAGTATTCAAACAGCCCCGTGATGTAGATTTTTCGGATTGGACTCAGAATGTAACAGCAGAAAAACCAGCAGCAGTACTTTATAATAATCCCACCGATGAGCACTTTTATTATGTCGAAAGAATTTCCGAGAAAAACCCTAGCACTTATGACATAGGCACAGAATCTGGACAAGCGGCACTAGAAGCATTTAAAACAAAAGCAATTACAGAAATAGCAAAGTTTACGCACAAAGACGACTTCAGCCTTTCGGCTGAAGATATAGGTAGCGTAGTGGTTGACTCTACATATGGTCCCCCTGATAGACCAAATCCGCCGCCCAATTCAACCACATGGAGATTGGTTGGGCGAGTTTCCGACAAGACGGTTAAAGATCTTGCATCAAACAGTAGTGCTGGGAGAAATATCCCCCACGTCTCAGCGGCCTTCAAAGAATTCTCTGAGTGGGCAGAAATAACTAGAAAAACTTCCGTCCAAATGGGAACTCTTAAAAACACTCTTAAGAGGACGGAAAAAGCACTAGTGCGATATTCCGAGACATTATCGGAAGAAGGTGTCACCCCAAGTATGCTGGGGGGCTTAAATATTGAACGAGAATCTGTGAAGGTTTCTTCTTTCTTCTCTGTCTTCGATGACTTTTTGGCTGCCAATAATATAGACCCAAAACCCGCCGACCTTGTTGAATTTTCTTTTACAGAAGATTTTAGATTACGCTGTATAATTTATAACGGAGATATTAAACTTAAAGGATTAGGAGTCTCCCTTTCCCAACAAGGCGACGTACCGAGTGTAATCTACTCCCCTTCTGAATCTACCCTCAACGACGTAAGTCCCACTACTTTTGGATACATATTTTATTCTCGTGATATTATAGACGCTGTTGAAAATTCAAAAGACCCAATGCCATGGTCTGAATTTGTACCAAAGTTTACGTTTCCAAATCCTTGTGTGAAGCCAACTGAAATACAAAATAGAATAGCAGAAAACAAGAAAAAGAAAAAAGACCCCTCATATAAAGAAAAACTCTTTAACACAGAATCGGATATTCAAAAAAGCGCATTAGCCAGGCTTGGAATTACAGAAAAGGATCTTTACAATTCCGTTACTTCTGCTCTTGGTGAATGCGACACGGCCCAAGCTGGACTCTTCAAAGATGCTATGTTGGTTTATAGCACCATATATGGCAAAACAAGCCCTAAAAAATTAGCAATGCGAGCAGCAACAGTTTTGCGGGACGAACTTCTGGGCCGCCAGCTTGTATCAAAAGAATTCGCCGCCGATGCAGAACAGGCAGCAATTTATGCTGCCCGCCCAGACGTTCTTCTCCGAGACGTAGAGACAGAAGTTAATCAAATGTTGTATTGTTTATTTGGCGCTCTTGGCGAAGCCGTGACAGACCAAATATTGAAGCCCATGGGCAAGAGCCCCACAGTCAGAAACTTAGTAAGAGATATGTCAAGACCTCCTAAGCCCCCCCTTAAGCTTAAGAAAGGGCATACGACAGATTTCTTCAAAGCATGGCGCAAACAAGTACAAAAATTGTTGATTCAATTTATTAAACAACTTATATTGTCTATTTTTAAAGATATGTTGAAAGCCGCCCTGGGCTGCGGACCAGAAGACGATGATGAGTCTTCCACAAAAAAACTTCGCAGTTCATATGGGGTTATTCAGATTAATGATCTTGTAGACCGCAAAGGGGGTATTGATCTAGTAAAGTTGGCTACAGAAAATGGAATACTTGACAGAAAAAGAAAGAGGGGGTCAAATTCTCTTATAACATATCCGCCGTCAAAAGAAAAGATAAGGCAGTTTAATAAAGATACATCAGATATTTTAATGAGCCAAGAAACGGTGGCACTCTTAGATGGGCAATCAACTGTACGCACACGAGCAATTATTGAGGCTGTGGTTTATGGCACCAACGAAGACAAAGAGAACGCCCCCTTCACCGCCCTGCAACGAGAAAATTCTCTGACAGCAGAAGATCCAAAATATGCGACCCTTACAATAAATAAAGAATCTATGGCTGGATATTTTGCGGCGTTGGGACTATTGCTCGGTCGGTGGCCTCACGAAATGTTAGAAGACCTATCAGCGTCGGATGAATATTGTGATGACGAATATTATAGGCCAATCTCTGATTTTGGAGGAGTGAGCAACGCACAGGCGCAAGCCCAAATACAGCAACAAATAGATGCAATATTGGCAAAAACTGATCAGATATGTGGAATATTATCTTTCGATTTTAATTTCGGCTTGGATATGAAGAAATTTGAAGGACTTTTAGATCCTCCTCAATTTTATACTGATATGCTGAAGGCAATTGCCGCCGCCAGCAATGCCGCAAGAGATGCAATAGCGAGGGCTTTGGCTTATCCAGTCGAACAGCCTTCTTTAGCTCCTGCTGAACCGCCTCCTTATACCCAGACGGAGCTTTGGCAAAAATTGATAGCTAATCCAAGTTATGGTGCTACTGAATATTTACGACCTCGTGCGGACAGAGATCGCTATCGAGGCCTTATCAAGGAGATGACCTATCGTTTCGGTGGCTTGGGTCGGTACCAAGAATATATAGAACTTTCTTGGAACGCAGGAGGAGCACGGGTCGAAATAGGGAAAACAGGAAGGACTTCGGACAGAAAACGCCGAGAATCTGAAAAAGTAATAGCGCAATCTCGTGCAGCCGAAACAAATGCCCCGAACCTAGAAGACGACTACACTATAAAAAGATTTTATCCTCTTAACTTTCACTCAATGAATACCCCTTACGCCGCTAGACAATTAAACAGAGAGTGGACAACAGGAAGAGCAGCAGTACAAAACAGACTTAGACAGCTTCAGCACTCTTTAACTAGTTTAGCATATGGACCAAATGTTGGAAACTGGGATAGCACAAACAGAGCCCGAGCCATCGAGCAAGGACTCAGTGAAGACAACTGGGATTTTATTGGGATATTAGCCAATAATTCAGAGCACATAAATTATAATGTAAGGGGTGTTTATCTTTTACAAGACCATGCAGATGAAGAGATCCGCACCAATGCCAGCAAAAAACTAAACAAATTTATAAAAACGATTGTCCAAGCCCCATTCCAGCCAAACGGTGATCCTTGTTATGAAACCGAAGAAGAGTTTCGAGCCCGTGCTATGGCCGAATCAATTCAATCTTACTTAATAAACTTTTTCTTAAACATAGTTCCTTTATTCCGAGTGTATAATGGGTGGCAAACCCCGGATACATTAAACCTTATGGCTGCTTATGTATTTTCCACCATTAAAACAGAATCATTAAAGGATGGGGTTTTCCCGCTATACATGAAAGAGATGGGAACATTCACGGATGTTTATTCTAAAGAGGCCGAAGAAGCAAGAGGATTTACAGATATAAATCTAAAAAAGATCGATGACCCTCAAAGACAATTAGAATATTATATTAGACAGTGCATATCGGAAATGCTTAAAAGGGTAGGCTCTACTTCAAACCTTTTTGAGACTCCTTGGCTAAGGAACAAATATCAAAAGCTATCTGACTTCTTTAAGCGTGGTATTCTTGCAACCGGCGACCTCGGCACCCTCGCCTTGGCACAGGAGCGCCAAACTCTTGAGTCTGAGATAAGTCGCTTGGAGCGTGCCATCGATGCCGATGAGGATGCGGATACCCTGAACGATCTTGGGATCGCCCGTCTTGAGGCGAACCGAGAACTTTTACCTTTAAAGCAAGCCAGGTTAGAAGAGGTACGCCAGTTACTAGAGGGACAGGAAATGGCGACGGTATTTATTGATAACTCACAAAACAGCCTAAACAGTCTTCCTGGCACCTTTATAAGTCAAACAACAAATGCTACATTCGCCAAGCGTGATTTCCTGGCGTTTGTTCCTCTTCCTTATATACTAGCATCTTATGCCATATATTTCGATAGAATAGTAAATGTAAATTCTAAGACCATTAACTCCAAATTTTATGCCTATAGGCGAATCGCCGCAGCTAATGACGCATTTATTAATGCAGTCATTCCAAATCAGCTTGGACAAAGTCTTAAATACTTCGATCCATTCCCGGCGGTTGTTGCTGGTATCGAATATTATACTTTCGATCAAATGAGGGCAGACAAAAAATTGATAGATGGCATGATGGATAAACTTGAGGCGGTCGAAGCGGCCCGTGAAGTGATTGCAACAAATCTTAATAACGCTAATAATTTCTTACTAACAGCAGAGAATGCCGATCATGCAGACGAAGTATTGGATAGTATCAGGTGGCCATATACCAAACAACAAGAAGTGTTAGCCAGGTATACCATCCCAGGAGGAGTTACCCACTTTGGTGCCCTTTATCAAGCCGAACAAGTCGATAAAGGGCACTACGATCTGTCAGACACCGACGACCCAGGATACTGGTTTCACTCACTGCTTACTGCCCAGAGAGACGAACAAGAATTTCCATGGGGAGATAATTTAGGACAGGATCAAGCCCTCAAAACGCCATTTAGCAAGCAAAAGTCAACGAGGATGACAAGGTCCGAAACTCCTGGCTATTGGGTGGGGATCGAACACATACAAGAAGGTTATTGGCAAAGTGCTTATGGTTCTGCGTGGCTCGACGCCCTCAGTATCCTTTTCCCAGGGATCAATCTGCTGGACGATGAGGCTGCCCCGACAAGAACCTTAATCGCAAATGCCCGAAATGAGCTAGTTAAAAATATTCGGGGGGGACTCAACCATGATCAAATTACCGATACAAATAAGAATATGACTTGGGAAGCTTATTTTAATCTTCATCCCGGTGTAGGAGAATACCCTGGCGGCGGTGAGAGCACACCGTTTGCAGACCTGAGAAGAGCTTTATATGAATTCAGTGTCTTTTATATTACCGAAGGAAGAGATCTCGACGTCGATGAGCGTGGTTTTGCTACAGAGAAAGATAAAAACACATTCCCAGAAGGAGTTCGTCGTCGCAAAGATGAAATGGACAGACTTCACCTGGGCCGCATATATAATTCGGACGGCACATTAACCGTGAGTCAGCTTAATGGTCTTAGCACGACATTGGAGGCTTTCCTTAGTGCGAATGATCTTGGTAACTGGGAGGATACTTAAAATGTCAAAAATGGAAGGAATATCAGTTAAATTACCCCTGGTTTATAGTAAACAGGATGGGCCTTACGCTCTAAACAAAACTTTAGAAGACGCATTGAAACAAAATTTTAAAAATCTTCTTTTAACATCACCAGGCGAAAGAGTGATGTTACCAGACTTTGGGGTTGGGATGAGGAGATTTCTTTTCGAGGGCAGCGATGGGAATTCTTTTTCAAAGGTTACAACAGAAATACAGAGGCAAGTTGACAAATATCTGCCCTTTATAGATGTGGAAGAAGTTCGGTTTGTAACCCACGAAACAAACCCAGAGTTGTCCCTAAATGAGGTTCGAGTTACTATACAATATAACATTGGCTCAATCGTTGGTTCTAATACATTACAAATATCTCAAGTAAACGACTAATTAATGAAGTCAACTAAAGAGGGTTAAAAATGGCCAAAAAACCGATCTCTTATACAAGTAGAGATTTTGAAAGCATCAAGGCATCTTTGATAAACTATGCAAAAAGATACTACTCGTCTACATATCAAGATTTTAATGAGGCATCTTTCGGGGCTTTAATGCTCGATTTGGTCTCCTATGTTGGCGATCAATTGTCGTTCTATGTGGACTATCAGGCGAATGAAAGTTTTTTGGAGACTGCCCTAGAATATGGAAATGTTGTGTCGCTAGCTAAACAGCTTGGGTACAGACCTGAAGGCGCTTCCACTTCTACCGGGACATGTTCTTTCTATATTATGGTGCCCGCTTCCACAACTACCTCGGGGCCTGACACTGCATATATACCAATGTTAGCGGCTGGGGCAATATTGTCTGCTGCGGGCGGGGCAACATTCACCTTGACAGAAAGTGTCGATTTTACAGATCAGAATAATGAAGTCACTGTGGCAAGAGTTAACCCAGATACCGGTGTACCAACATGGTTTGCAATTAAAGCATATGGATCTGTTTCCTCTGGAGAAGAGGGACTGATAAATATCACAGTTAGAGATTATAGAAGATTTTTAAAGCTCAAGATCAATGTTGATAACATATCCGAAATTATTTCCGTAGTGGATTCACAGGGAAATGATTATTATGAAGTCGGTCACTTATCTCAAGACGTCGTATTAGTCCCAACGATAAATACTGGATCAGACAGAGATACCGTGGGGAGTATCATGAAACTGCGCCCCGTCCCCAGGAGATATGTTGTCGAATTTGATGAAGTTGGAGACGCATTTTTACAATTTGGTTATGGGTCTGATGATAATTTAACCGGCGACACCATCGTAGATCCAGCCGACGTTGTTCTGAAGACCACGGGGAGAAATTATGTTTCCGACACAACTTTTGATCCTACCAATCTTATAAAAAGTGATAAATTTGGAGTTGTTCCTACAAATACTGTTTTAACAATTACTTACCGCTCTAATAGTATAGAGACGGTTAATGCTCCGGTCGGGGCAATCACCGAAGTCGCCGCATCAAACATTCTGTTTAGGGATGAAAGCTCTTTGGCTGGCGACACGGCTCAGACTATCATCGGCTCGCTGGAAGTAGAAAACGAAGATCCTATTTTGGGGGATACCGAATCTCTGGAAACAGATGAAATAAAACAGAGAGCCTATGGAAGTTTTTCTTCTCAAAATAGGGCGGTGACAAGGGGCGACTATATTAATTTGTCATACCGAATGCCGAGAAAGTTTGGCTCTATCAAGAGGGTGAACATAGTAAGGGATACTCGATCTGCTAGCAGAAATTTAAATATGTATGTCCTATCTTCTGATGTGGACGGAAGCTTGGCCAAATCAAGCGCAACATTAAAAACAAATTTAAAAATTTGGCTGGACCAACATCGAATGATGAGTGATACGATTGATATTCTTGACGGAAAAATTATAAATTACGGAATAAATTTTGAAGTTATCGCTGACGTCGATGCAAACAGATATTCGGTTTTACAAGAATGTGTAGAAAAGTTAAAAGACAAATTCTTGAATGTTAAAAACGAGTTTGGAGAGCCTGTGTATATCACAGATATTTACAAGCACTTAAACGATGTGCCAGGAGTAATAGACACCGTAAAGGTTGAATTAATAAACAAGCGTGGGGGCGTATATAGTTCTCTTCATTATAGGGTCAACGATAACCTCTCAAGAGATGGCAGATATCTTAATATTCCAGAAGACGCTGTAGCAGAACTCTTACTACCCGATCAGGATATTTTAGGGGTAATTAAATAATGGCAATAAAAAGATATTTCGCTACAAAAGATAACACAATAACTAATGCGTTTAAGTCTGACCTCTTAACTCGGGCGACCGGGTCTAACATGGGGGCATCTGATATTTTAGAGGCGTTTGTTATTCATGGACAAACGTCTGCCTCTATTAATGCAACAAACGCAGAGCAGTCGAGAATCTTAGTACAATTCCCTGTAGATGATATGTTATCAGATATTTCTGATGGCACTGTCCCATCTTCTAGTGTGGAATACCGTCTTAGGATGTTCAATGCTCCTCATGCCGATAGTACACCATTGGGCTATAATTTAGAAGTCACTCTTGTAAACAAAGACTGGGACGAGGGTACCGGACTTGATATGGAATCCTATAAGGATCTCGGAGTTTCAAACTGGGTTAATGCCTCCGCTTCATCGACTTGGACCTGGGCCGGCGGTGATTACCTTACGGCGGCGGCATATTCTGCTAATTTTTATTTTTCTGGTGGGCTGGAAGATATTGATTTAGATGTGAACTATGCTTTAAATCGTTGGAGAACCGACAGTAACCATAATCACGGACTTATTTTGAAGCATACCAACGCCGTAATATCCGGAACTAAGGGGACATTCTTTACAAAGAAATTTTTCGGGCGTAATAGTGAGTTTTATTTTAAAAAGCCGTATATTGAAGCTAGGTGGGACTCTGGAAGAAAAGATCACCGGGCAAACTTTTTGATTAGTAGTTCGCTAGCGACTCCCTCGGACAATTTGAACACTCTGTATCTTTATAATAATATCAGGGGTCAGCTTAAACTTCTTCCGAACGTATTACATAACAGGCTTCTTGTCAAGTTATATTCTGGAAGTCTTGGCGCTCCGACAGGACATTCTTTACATCTTATAGATTCGGCAGGTGCTGCTGTTCGAGAAGTGACCGCATCATTGTTGGTCGAAAATGGCGTCGATATAACTGGTACATATACTTGCTCCTTTGCCAGTACTTCTTCTTTGGATGTTATATATGATGTATGGTACTCGGGATCTGTGCAATACTTTACGGGCTCATATGAACCTCAAAGCTTACAGGCCCAGGCACTAATATATGAGGACGAATATATAACAGATATCACAAACTTAAGGAGTTCATACATAAAGGGACAAAAGCCACGTCTTAGGGTATTCTCCCGAAAGAAAAATTGGCAACCGAACATCTACAACGTTGCAACCTCGGTGATCGACCCAGAAACAATCGAAGATTCTTATTATAGAGTGTTTAGAACCGTAGATAACATGGAAATAATCCCCTTCGGAACAGGAAGCTACTCTCATACTAGAATGTCTTACGACATAAGCGGAAGCTACTTTCAGTTGGACACTTCCTACCTTGAACCTGGGTATTCTTATGGGATTCAATTTTGTTATTACTTGCAAGGACAGTACAGAGAACAGCCAGAAGTTTTTAAGTTCAGAATTGATGAGAGCAATTAAACATGAGCGTTAAAAAGTTATTCAAAAGAACAAAGCAAGCAAGTTCTATTGGAAAATACTTAAAAAAGTCATCCTTAGTCGATGTTAGATCGGCCATCGAATCTTCTGAGCAATTAGCTGCCAGCATTAATAAACAAGAAGATTATCTTCCTGCTGTCGATTACGCAGACCCAGGGGAATTTGCCAAATTTGGATCTGCTGAAAAATATTATGATAATGCATTTTCCCACGTTTTAAACAATTATCCATATGATGGTTCAAAACTAGAGAAAGTAGAATTTTACAATAACATGAACCCCGTAGAGAAGTGGGTTTTTGAAAACAAATATCCTACTTCCACGGGATTTGTCGTTCTTGGAAACACATACGGCTCAGTAACTTCTGGCTCTTCTGGATATTTCTCTTCTTCTAAGGAATATATTGAGATCCTGGGCGGTCCACATGCAACAACTGTTTATTCAACTGGCTCAAACAGGACCAACAATTTAGAATTTGGTGGCATAAGCGGATCAACGGTGGAGTTTTTCTATAAAAAAGCTCTGAGTATTCCCGGCGAAGCAGCCCAATCTGATAAGCAAGTAATTTTCGACGTCCATAATGGGTATGCCTCCGGATCATCCGGATACGGAAGATTGAGGATAGAGATATTTTCCGGCTCGGAGGATAGATTTAAGGTCACCATGATGAGTGGTACAACAGGATTTGTAACTCAGTCGGTGCCAACAACAGGCAACTTAAGCACAACAAGTGATATTTGGAACTTTTATTCATTTGTGTTTAATACTAGCGGGTCAATCCCCTCAATTGATTTTTATGTAGATGGCACCTGCGAGGAGACAAACATAACAGGATCTGGTCGTCATGCCGGAAGAGTTGACCTCGTTACGGGCTCCCTGGTGGGCACAATCGGCGCTTTGGTGGCTGCCCCTTCTGGATCTTCTCCGCATGCATCAAGAACAGTTTATAAAGGATATGGAAAGCTCTCGGCCTCTTTGGACGAATTTAGGTTTTGGAAAAAAGCCCGCAACGCCGAAGAGGTTGGAAGACATTGGCTAGCTCCTGTTCATGGCGGAGCAGATAAATATTTAGCCAATGTAGATTTGGGAGTTTACTATAAATTTAACGAAGGCACAACTAGTGTTGATGCCACTGATAAAATAGTTTTAGATTACTCTGGAAGAATAACCAACGGAACTTGGAGAGGGTATGAAACTTCGGGTATTAGACGAACTGGTTCTGCCCTCGATGAAAGACAAATTAATAACGTTTCTGAAATTGCAGATCCAATTGTACGATCTCCAAATTCAAATTTAGCGACTATTCAAAAAGGTTTAGCTGACTTAGGTCGTGAATACGATTATTCTAACACTGCTCACCTTATCAATTCGATACCTGCTTGGATAACAGAAGAAGACGAAAATTCGACACAAGAATTAAGAAGCATAACTCAAATAGTCGCAAATTATTTCGACACTCTTCATCTCCAAATATCGCAACTGTCTAAAATAAAAAATCTAGGATATATCAGCGGTAGCGCAACAGGGAGCATTGAGGAGTTTCCCCACAACGATAGGCTTGTTAACAATTATGGATTAGAGATTTCTGACCTATTTGAAAAGGCAGGTATTTTAGAAAACTACTTTAAAAGAGATGAGCAAATTAACTTTGAGCAGGACATTGTTTCTGTTAAAAATACAATATATCGAAATCTCTACAACAATTTAAACCATATTTTAAAATCAAAGGGAAATGAAAAATCTATAAGAAACACAATTAGGTGTTTTGGCATAGATGAGGGAATTGTTTCTCTAAACACATACGGCGTTGACTCTTCATATAAATTGCTAACCCAATATAAGCCTGCGATAAGTTCAAAAAAATATGTAGATTTCACGGGACTATTAAACCAGGGCGATATTACGGGGTCCGTATATCAATATTATAATTCTGATGTTTCTGGTGCCTGGGGAACAATTTACGGAGACAGCGGCAGCGCAACCTTACAAGAATTTGGTTTTACAACCGAGTGCGAAGTAATTTTCCCTTCCTTGCAAAATACCTTAAATTTAGGACATGATTACTTACCTGTTGTAACCTCTTCTTTGTTCGGTTTCCATACTCCGGAAACTGGATCTAGAGGGATACAATTTAACACAGACACCACGGTCACCGGAACGGCCCAAGATGATCCAACGTCAGCAGCACAGGATTGGGGGCTCCAAGTTCGTGCGATTAAATCACCGGCTCCTTTTTCTGAAGTATTTTCTCCCATAGAAAAAGTAAAAGATGCTTATTTCGTCGTGCAGGATCGAGATGGCACAATCATGGCATCTTCCAGTATTTTTCAAAACGTATATGATAATCAAAAATGGAATTTTGCCTTAAGTGTTACCCCTACAAAATATCAACTTGCGACAGGAATCCTGGGCTCCTATATTGATATTAGTGATGGTTACGAACTTTCTTTCTATGGCGTAAATTATGATACTGGCGTCAAAAGGAATGCCTTCCAGACAATTTTATCTTTAGATTATGCCATTGGGTCAAATATCGTTACTTCGGCAAAAAGATTATTTGTCGGCGCTCATAAAACTAATTTCACAGGATCTGTAAAAGCATTTTCGGATGTCAAGGCAAGCAGTTTAAGATATTGGTCGGACCTGTTGCCAACGGGCACTGTTGATCTCCACGCTAGAGAAGTCGATACACATGGCCGCCAAAACCCCACAAGAGATGCTTATGAATTCCAGTCAAGGAATCCAGGCATGTACATTCCTCGGATTGAAACTCTGGCACTGGATTGGGACTTCGCAGATGTTACCGGAAGTAATGCAAGTGGACAATTTAATGTTTTGGATTATTCCTCGGGCTTATCAGAAGAAAACAAAGCCAGTGCAACAATCACCATTACAGATTATACCGAATTGAATGCTGGAGATAAAGTAAATTTAATTGCCACAGACGGGACCAATTATGACTTCGAACAAGGCGACCAAAGTTCGGTTAATGGGACATTTGAGGCTACTACCTCAAATACCGCTACCGCAACCAACCTAATGAATGTCATTAATACTTCGAATGGACCGGCTGGAACTAGATTTACAGCTACGTCGGATGGGGCAGTTGTTACGGTTACTCAAGACGCTGCCGGCGTGTCCGGTAATACAACTGTCACTCTTACAGACAGCGGTACTGCGGGCATGAGTAAGACTAATTTCACGGGTGGTACCGAGGAATATACTTCAAATTATCAGGGAGTCTTCAGCAATATAAACCTACGCCAACATACGGGACGTGGAGATAGTTTTGTTGCTTCGTCTACTCCCGTAAGAAAAGAGTATGTCTACAAAGAGGAGCCCCAACTACCTGAATATGCTTCAAGTACAGACATGATCTCGGTGGTTGCGGCTGATACAAATGTATTCTCCCCGACCGTTAGGCCTACTGATTATTATTATGCCCTAGAAAAAAGTATGTATGGAAGTATTTCTAAGAGAATGCTCCAGCTTTTCTCTTCTATCGATGAAATGAACAATCTTATAGGTGAGCCGGTAAATACTTATCGGCCAAATTATAAGTCTATGGAAAAACTAAGGCAGATCTTCTTTAACAAGGTAGGAAATATTCCGGACCTAGAAAAATATGTCAGTTACTACAAGTGGATAGACTCCTCGATAGGTGATGTTGTTGAGCAATTATACCCAGCGTCATCTCCGCACGCCGAGGGCGTTCGAACTGTTGTCGAAAACCATCTCCTAGAGCGACCAAAATATAAATATACATTTTTAGGGGATAGAAAAAATACGTTCCCGCCTGGCGGAGATTTTGCAAGAGGAACAATGGGGTCACAACCGTTGGCTAGAGCAGGGTTATCTCAACAGGCTTATGGTGCCCAGGCTGGGGTTGTTCGGTACACAGAACAAAGAGCACCGCTTCCAACCTCCCCACAAAAAGAAAACGAACACTCTTTCTGGTGGAAATATAAGGCCGAAAGAACAAACCCGACAATCTCGTCGTCAGTGCCTGGCGTAAATGCCGCCAAACAACAAATTCTGAGTGTATTACAGTCAGAAATAACTGCCAGCAAGGTTGTGAAGATTGGCGGCTCTGTATATAAAAGCCAAGGAATCGGGCAAACTCCTGGGACTTATAAATATCCTAATATTAGAGATATAACTTTTGGAGATTTTAGAGAGTTCAGAGACACAACAGACGTCTCTGATCCGAAAGTAAAAATAAAAACTGTATTTGCAGCCACGAATGATAATGAAGTCTATAGTGGCGAATTGCTAGTTCCATTCACGGTGTATAGTTCAAGTGTCGATACTGGTTATATGGCAGATGTTACAGACAATGGACTGACTGGCTCTATAATCACAAACTTACACGAGTCAGCAGAAACACTTCAGGGTCCGTTTACTTTTCAACATGTTGGCGGATTGCAAAGTAGACACGTTTCACCATTACAACAGTCTGACCGCAAAGAAGCTTTTGCTCTTGAGTTTATAGCAACGAACCCGACCAAGGGAAGAATTAGGTCGTTGGTTACGGGCACCATCCCTAAAGGCTTCTATCGTAGAACGCTAGGCGCAGCATCGCCCATTAATATTGCGAACATAAAAACAAATTTACAAAACCTAAATGGCAGCGTGACAGGCGGTGTCAGCCCTATAGGAAACTTTGCAGAGAATTACGAAGTTCTACAAACTTCTGACCGTTCCTCGGCAAATATGGACTTCTTGTTCCATAATAATCTTTATTATACTAGTTCTATTCCAACTCCATTCCTAAGATCAATTGGTATGATATCTTTGGGAAGGAGCGGATCTGCTGATTATTATAATCCAAGACAGCGTGGACCTCTAGGTCCAGCCGTAGATCAACACTCGGGATCTCTTAGGATCAACAAGACAGTCATAGCTAGCCGTTTTTCTGCCCCTGGCGGAAAATTTGATTCAAATCAGCAGTTTAGAGATGTTTCATCGGACCAATATTCGCCGAACAATGCATTACCATTTAGAAATATTGACACAAAAAAACCTTATCTAAAGGATTTGGCCGCCCATGTGGAATGGGGAGGATTTTCGGGGTCTAGCGATGAAATAATGCGTGCCTTTACTCCACTTGCTTGGTATAGCTCCGACACTTATTCCACCACCGGACCAAAGATAAATGCAAATTCCCAGGTAGCCCTTGATTTTTTAAATGAGGGGATAACCGAATTTGGATACCCCTCTGCTTCTTTGTTTCTCCAGACTGCTACTTTTGGCAACGGGGAAGTGTTGAGCCTTGTGCTCCCTGAAGGCACTTGGAGTGCCACAACCGACGCTAGTGTGGCGTATATGGACTCAACCGCAACAACTATAGGAACAAATGGGATATCGTCTGGCGGTGGATCGTCGGCTGACACCGCTCTTTCGACTGCGATTAGTATAAGTCTAGTCAGCCGCCTTGCGGCGCTCTCAGCCGATGCTCCTTATGCATATGCCGTCAATCAGTCTGTCAACGGAAGCACCTATATTCTCAGTGTACGAAGAAATACTATAGGACAACGAGGTGGTGATACTATAAACGGCACAACATTCGGCGGCGCTGTGGCTGCTCGTTCGGGAATAACTCCACATGCATTTCAAACCCACCCAGTTTTAAAAGCAAAGGCATCTCCTTATCACAAAACACAAAGAAACGCAACAAACCGGCTCGTAATAGGCTCCACGGACCAGTGGCAGGGTGCCGTTGACTCTGGCGGGCCCAATAATGAAACTTATCGTCAGTCGTTCCAGTATGATAATGCTTTTGTAACAAGACCAATACCACAAGCAGACAGAACTAACTGGTTTAGGAGCATGGTATCCGGGTCGGACAATGCGACGACATTTTTACAGTATCAGATTTCAGGGTCTAGATATCCGTCTGATTTATATAGAGTCACTGCTTCTCTTGGAATTGTGCCAGGCACCGCTGCGGGACCCGCAGCGATTTATATCGGCAGTAACACCACAAGTGAGTGGTCGGGTCGTACTACACAGTTTACAGATGCCGGCGGATTGATCCTTCAACTCACGGCATCGACGGCCGTCGCCCTCGACTCTTTTACTAGAGCTTCGGCTAGAATATATACTTGGGGTGTGGGCAGTTCAACAACTACATTGGCGGCAATCAGAAATTCGCAACTGGTTTGCTTGCGAGCCGCCAAGGATACCCATGGAGATATAAATATCGAGGCCAACACGGGAGACAGCGCAGATTTCGGCTTGGGCGTTTGGCCTAGTATAAGTTTGACGCAGTCTAGTCCCGGCACCTCTGGCAATACAGCCATCGTCGGCACATCGACGCTAACCGCTCCCCCCATGGTCTCATATATTTTCAACTTCAGTGGGGGAACCGACAACCTCGAACGCAACCCGATAGGCTCAGTGTTTACAGCGTCTTCTGGGCAACCAAACTATAAATGGGTTAACAGTAGGGGCTTCGCTCCATGGAGCCAGACCAGGGCTGGACAATCCTCTGAAGCTGTTTATTATGCAAAAAATAATGTTTATGAATTTGCCCCAGTTAACGAAACAAAAAGAATTTTGAGACTGCCCTCAGACAAGGGACCCATATGGGTGCCCGCCACCAAGGGCTGGCAAAGGACTACAAAAAGCAGGTACTACACAGACAGGTTCACGGGTGTTATAACCTCAAGCTTTTCAGAGAGATACGTTGAGCCTCCAATAACTTCTCGTTATAAGCCGATCATACACCAGATTGAAACAACACGGGGTACTCCGGCGAAAACGAATTACGATGACAAGGTGGATGTTACTTTAGAATATTCTTACGGGAACATTCTTCAAGGATTTGCGAACAAAGAAATAAACATAAAACTTGGAGAAAAAGCTGGATATAATTCCGGAAAGATAAGAAGACCATACGAAGTTCTTAGGGACAATTATACAGACAAAGTCCAAAGAAACACCACAGGTGCCGAACTTATAAAAATGATGGTTTACTCGGAAACAATATTCCCACGAGAGAGATACACATATCTTTCTGGAACTAGACAGAGACTTGCATTTTCTCAAGATTCTTGGAGGAATGATTCACCGTCCGGAAGTACTCGAACGGCGGGAATAATATCCGCAATCAACATCGAGCACGCCTTTAATGACAACAAGGGCGGTTTTTGGCTACCCTCCGTCCAGCCCGACGTCGTCGGCACCTTCAGCGCCAACAAGCAATTTAATAGACTTGTCATAAATCTTACAACTTCCCAAGGATATACGGTTCGTTGGGACGAGCAGGCACCGCTCTTAGCTTCTCGACATAACAACGCAGCCAACATAGGTTTCTTCGGTACTGGGTCAATGTGGCCATTGGATTCAAATATATATGGCGACAGCGGTGCATCGACGGACTCCAAGGTTAAATACCTTCTCAGAGCATATTCAGGTTCTACCGCTAACGGCATAAACGTCATGGGATCAGCCTTTGCCACCTTTGCCGCAGGTGAACTAATGATGCCTCACTATGGAAGGGTTCTTAGTGGGAGCAGCAATGCTGCGGGAAAACTAAGAAATTGTATACCAGGCACGTCGAGCCTTAACAGTGCTCAATATGTTTATAACATACCGTCCTTACTATCAGGGACCAAAACAGTTTATTCGGGCGACCCTGCTTTAAAGCCGACCAGTTTTGCTATTTTATTAGAACGCCGAGCACCCGGCGGCGCAATAACTATGCCACCCTGGACCGCAGCAACCGAGAGGAGGTTCGTGGACGGACCATCTAAAGCAAAGCTCGCTCCCCCTAGAACACCGATGTATGAAACGTATGAAGAGTATGTCCAAGATGTTCGCTTAAAGGGTCAAGACCACAGCATAATTCCAGAATTCAGGATCAGCGAACTGATACCCTCTTATAATCAATTAGCCTCTGTATCAGCTTTGGTCACAGCATCTTTTGAATTGACCGGGGCTAGTGAAAATGTCTATAATGGCTCACATGCCGACTTTATGCCACGATACGGAACAACGGATGTAGTAGAATATCTTTCACCATTCATGTCGCCAGGGTCGAAAGATAGTGAATTTAATAAACGCCCCCGTCATTTTGGGATAGAGTCGAAAGCAATAATGAAACTTCTGCCATATGATGGTTTTTACCCAGTCAACAGAACTCTTCAGATAGCTACCTTGTTCTCGCAATCTTATGCACCATTTGCTAAGTTTTACGGCGGCTGCGGAGATTTATTTGCGGCAAGCGCCTCGTACGATGCCTCCGCTGACACCCGACAAGTCCCTGCTTCTTCAAGTTTGCCATCCCGGTGGCGCATCTTATCGAGACCTTTTTATGCTCCGGGTATTTTATACAATTCAATTAAGTCTGGTGTTGGAGTGCAATACCCTGTTAGGAGAGAAAGCTATTCGGCGACGACGGCGTCAGCCGACGGCAGTGGCTTCAACGGGCAGTATTATGTTGAGGGACGTTTTAGATTGCACAGCGGACCTGCAAGCCTCTTCGGTGCTAACGGTGGCCAAGGCTGCGCTCAATTTCTTACAGGCACTACTACCAGCATCGGCGGTCTAGACTCCATATCTAGATCCGGCGAAGGACCCGCCTCAAATTATTTTTCCCCGCTACACGGATGCCTTAGTGGAGTTCTCATGCAACACACTCAGAGCGTGGGCGGTTCCAGTGTTATCGGCGTCCCAGCTTATCAGGCAACAGTACCGAGTATGATGCCAGGAAATCGAAGGAGAAGGGTCGAGGGAAATCTTACAAACTTTGATTGGGGTCGCTACCCCGATACGATGAAATTCTTTTGGTCCGACGTGATTCCATTCGAGGGTATATTAAAACCCTTAGAGCATATTGGACCAGATAAATCAAGGGTTGTTTGTTCTGATATTAATGATAATCTGTACATAGAAGTTTCTGGAGCAATTGAAGGAATAACGGAAACAAGACTTACCCCACAGGGCACCACAAAAACATTTAGTGACCTTTTGTATCGAATGTCTGTTTCCAACTTTTTAGCAAATGTGCCGCAGTTTTTCCTAAAGAAGAAAAAATCCGGTGGATATATGACAAAATTTGTAGGAAAAGTTCCAAGCAAGGGAGCCAAAACAGATCCCGCTGGTGTACAGAAGACTTCTCAAGTTGATCCTAACAAAATGGCAGTTTCCAATACTAAAGCTTATATCATGGAGATTGGCCTTAAGAAGACGGATAATTTCAATCTTTATAATAATCCGTATGCTTTTGGTCCACCTACTTCAACAGGGTCTTTTGGTTGGGAAATAGGAGCGCAGCAGGGCGGCGGCGTTCCGGCAACAACATCTTCTGTGGACAGCGGAGTTTACCCACAAGGAAAGAACTGGCCATATCACCGAGGAGAGTTTGCGCCATTCACCCCAACATATTATTATGGACCAAGTTTGGTAAGAATAACCTATACACCCCAATCAAGCGCAGAAGTTTCTTTAGCACAGATCTTAAACAGCAACGATGTATCCGTTGAATATTTAAATTCAAACGGATATTATTATGATTTTGATTCTGGCTCTTTTGCAAATGAAGAGAATGAACTAGTCGATTGTCACGGGACTCCATTTTATGGATGGAATCGTGCATGGCAAAACCGTCAAGATTTGGACGCATCTGTAGTAATTGATAATCTATTCCCGTCAGAAGCCGGCGCTAAACTAAAACCGCTGGACCCGAATAAATGGGTTATTATGCCCAAGTGGGAATGCCCTACTTTAGATTTCTCTGGCTCTGGCATCTCAGGGGACCCAACAGGAAACCCTTACAATTTCTCATCAAGTCTTGAGGTGGGGAATTTTGACATGGGAACAAAGGGCATGTGGCACCAATATGGGCTTATGCCAAGAGAAAATGAGGGAATATATTTATACATTTCAGACATAGATGAAGCGTCTACCGAGTTTAGACTGGTCGGCAACCCGACAGGATCAGCCGGATCTTTCTCTACGGCAACAGGATTTGTAAAACCGTGCAAGAAAGCTTCCTTGGCAGTCCTTCGGTCTGGTCGAGAAATTGCTTCTTTGGCCAGCCTTGTCGGGTTTGATGAGACAGAAATTATGCCGGCTAATGCTTGGGACCCTTCCCGTGCTAAACGTATTGGAGAATTAGCTGAAGATAGTGAAAAGACAATGTCTGAGGCTATTTTGGCAATACCATATTATTACGACAGCGAGTCTGACAAGATGCGCTCCATGATGTTGAAAGCGCCATATGATTCTTTGGGACCAAAAATAAAAGAGTTTAGACGAGCATTTACAAAATATTCTTTCCCCCCATCTCTAAGAAAATCGTTGGTAGATTTATTGCCGCCCAATTACCCGAAGACCTCAAACCTTATAAATCCTTTTGGTGGTGACGACTACGATTCATTGCTCGTTGGTAACGATTTATATCAAGCGCCGATCATTTATTTGATGGAGCATAGTGTTGAATTGTCTAGACAAGATTTGGCAGATATGTGGCAAAACGTTATGCCAGACATTGGAAAGTCGCTAAAGACAAGCGTGACGGCCATTGACCACTACATGCCAGGAGAAAAATCAGAGGAAGTCGAAACAGTATTCCCTGAGATATTAAGAAAAGAGCTTGAACTCGGACTTCCCAGAAGCGGACACCCTCGTCCTGATTTGATCGACACAGAGGTCATGGGTATCGAGGATGGGTTCCAGCCAGAAATTAGATGGCTTATCCTCAAGGTTAAACAACGTGGTCAGACAGATTACACAACAATGATGATAGAAGAGATTAACGAAGGCCACGGATCGTTGGCGTTCGATAACATATTTGGATATGTGGGCGACGATATCCCCTCCGAACATCAACGTTTTTTGCGGGACAGAAAAAATATATACACCAAGGGATTATATCATGTAGAGGAACTTGGTCAAGGAAGAAATACTTACAACTGGCCCTATGATTATTGTTCCTTGATCGAGTCTGCAAAAATTAGTACAAAGGTTGGGTTCCGACCGGAACTGTCCCGAGAAGTTGAAGAGTTCGATAAAAAGAGAGAAAACAACCCAATAAATAAGGCCCCGCAGCCGAACATTGATATCGAAAATATAAAGTCTAATAATCTGTTACTACCTGATTTACAAATTATGCAAAACTTGGTGTTTGCACCACCACCCATCAGTTTGCCAGCACCTATGTCGCTCGCTCCATTGCCAATTACTCCGCTGATCCCAGCAATAGCCCCAATTTCTAATATAAACATAGCACCAAACATAGCACCAAACATAGCACCAAACATAGCACCAAACATAGCACCTATTGTTTCTCCGAACATTCAAGTTGGCGGTCTTGCTCCCAATCTTAACTTGCAAATTCCGATGGTTATGAATCTTGGTGGCGGCGGAAACAGAAACCGTGGCGGCGGTGGCGGCGGAGGCAACTTCGGAGGAGGTAACATGGGCGGCGGCGGATTCGGAGGATATTGACACTTATTTTTAAGTTCAGAAGTATTTAATACATGGCAAAATTCATTAACAAAAAAGAAGAAGTGATTCAGATGGAACTTACCGCCTATGGTAAGCATAAATTCTCTAAGGGAGAATTTTCCCCCTCTTACTATTCTTTTCATGATGATGATATTTTATATGATTCTGTGTATGCTTCTCCTTCTGGCTCCGCTTCAACCGCTTCTGGTTCAGTGTTGGTAGATGACGGAGTTGTCAATACCGATGTTAGTGGTGAAACTTTGATACTTGCCTATCGGGGGTCTACTTATACTGCAACATTTAATAATGGTGTTAACCGAGCCGATTCTACAGCCACGGTTATAGGAGTTCAGGATGCTAATGCCGACTATAAAGTGGCAGAGGCTATTTATAATAGTCTTTCTGTAGCTACTGCCGCCGACTTCCCAGTTGATGCTATATTGGGTCCCGGCTCCGGATCATCCCCCAGAAATATACTGCTTACGTCTCTTATATCGGGACCTGCGGCTAATGGGGGAACTTGGTCAGGCACCTCTGTTGGTTCTGGCATAACAGTCACAGCTTTAGCTGGAGCATCTTTGCCCAGCGAGTCACGAGGCTTTTACGAAGAACAGAACAGTGTTGTTACTCGAATAAAAGAGATGCAGAGACTGGAACTTGTAACACACTTTACTTCTAGTATGGGTGCAAGTTCTGAGGCAACAACCAATATTACAAACACAACTTTCGATAACGTCAATCCGGGGAATCTTAAATATTTCAGATCTTTAGGAACGAGTAGTCCGTGGAGTGAGCATATGCCGGCCTGGGATATAAAATGTATGGAAACCGGAATGCCATTTAGTGGAACATACTCTTATAAAGCTTTGGGGATTCCAACTCTTACTTCTAGTTTGCAATTAGAATATTCTGTATCTAACGGGGTCTTTGAAAACAATGAAGGCGAACAAGTTGAAATACCTATCTATTCTCTTGAGAAGGAGGATAAAATTCTTATAGATATTCAAGAAATTAATACTATTTTTAAATCAAATGGCAACTTTGAGGTTGAGGTTTATAAAATAAAAACAGACGAACAGGGTTCTGAAGACTTAGTCAAGGTAGATTTTATAGGAGACAACTCAAAAACCTCAGACATATTGAAAGCTCAAACTACCGCAGAAGGTTTCGCCAGATATTTGCATGGCGACGAAGAACTGGTTGGAAGTTATTTTCCTCGCATGGGACCCGAATACGCTGAATATTACCTGTCCGTTAGGGCAGACGACGAAATCGAATTCGAAAAAGAGCCTCCAGGCGACACCCTGTATAGGTCCGGCAAAGTGGTAGGACCTGAAGAATGTTAGATCCAAAAAACAACAGGTTCCCCCTCAATAGTCCAGAAATACTGGGGGCCTCTGGAAAAAGATTTCTATCAAATATAAACCCATCAGTGGCGGTTGATCTAGTTTCCATAGAACCAGACACTGAGGACCAATTTAATATTTCTATAAATTTGTGTTTGACTCAGAACGTCAAAGAACAATATGATAAAAATTGGTGGTTCTTAAAAAAGACCCCTAGAAATATGAAATATCGAGTCAGACTCATAGCTTGCTATGGAAAAAACTCGGCAGCTTTGGATTTTGTTTCACAGAGACTTAACGAGTATCAGTGCGACCTAATGGCAACAAAGGGAATCCCTGGCTCTGAAGCCTTTATTACAAAGATGATTCGATACGCTCCTGATGGCAGGTCTGTAGCCAGCATTCTCAATGAGCTAGGACCCTTTTCTGTTGGAAGCCTAACCAGTAAAATTGTAGGCAGCCAGTCTAATATCTTAAGATACCCCCAGGATTCTAAATTATCAGGCGTTGTGATTATGGATATCCCAGCAGTCAAATCCCTAAAGAGGGGGTCAGGTGGTGTTCCTGTGGTCACGATCGAAGGACCTCTTGGTAAAGCTTCCTTGGAACCGCTAGTGTTTAAAGTGCCGAAAAGTGCTGTTGAGGAAATGAACACCTTGAGCTTGCATGCTTTTGTATATTATGATGCATCTCCCTCTATCGGTAAAAAACAAAGAAGACAGGTCACCTTTCCAATACAGTCTGGGATGGGATTTGTAGATTCAAAAACAGTTCTCGGGGATAGGATAAAATATAGCGTGCAAGTGGCTGGCCAAGCTGCTAATCCACCGGGGAAAACAAAAAGAGAAAACTCCCCAGCCAACGGACTTTTAGTTGACGGACGACAAACACTAAAATTAGAGCAGCAAAGCCCAGCAGAAAATTTGCACAAAGATGTACTTGATGGGCTAAAGGAGAGTTTGCGCCAGGACGAAAACCAGCGTCCGGTTTCTGACGTTATAAAAGATAGAAATTATTTCTCACCCCTTTGGATAACAAGAGGAGAGATGGACACTGGAAGGTTCTTGTTCTCTTTTGATATGAGGTCATTCTTGTCCAGAAATAGTTCTTTTCCCGCTTTGTATTCCAAAGATCAGATAGCCGACGACCTGATTCGTGGAGTAACTGTTATAACACCTGAAGAGGTCGCCAAAGTAAAATATATTTGCGTAAAGCGCCGACAAGTTTCTTTTAACACATCTGTCTCTTCAAATGATTTAGGTACGATTACTAGAAACAAAAAAATCGAACCAGATTATATATTCCCCGAAGAAATTGTATCAATTCCAACAAAAGTTGAAAGTGTTTTTCTTGAGACCGCCGAACAAAATGAAGAAAATATAGACTTTTATCAAGGTATGGATACTTGCGAAAAGAGCAGAAAAACTCAATCTATGTCTAAATTTCAATATGGTGTCAAAGTCTCAGTTAATGATCCTGCTTTGATATATTTGCAAAGAATGGCTGGCGATTTGTCTAGAATGGAGAATAATGTACAAAGACTATACGAGTTGATAAAAAATTCTACACCTGCCCTCCCCGGCGAAGAGAATCCGCCAGGAGGGCTTATAGTGTCTGGACGAGGCTTGGCTAATATAATGGGGACAGAAAGAATTGTTCCTTATTCTATAATAGGGATTGACGGCATAAATGCAGAAAGTATGATTAATAGTATTATTGCAAGGTATATTTCTTATTCTAGCAAATTTGAACTAATAGCTCCCATAGAGCCTGGCGACGATGCCCTCCTAAGCCCGTTGGGACAAGCACTTTCTTCTTTGGTAAACCAACCATCCATCGACGGCCTTCTTAAGTTTTCTTCTTATATTAGAGGCTTAACTAATCTCATAGAACAAATAATTAATGTTGAGTTGCCAAACGGAGCCAGGACAGACGGCAGTGTTAGGCGCATAAATCTAGAACAAAAGGGAATTCTACAGACCAAATATGTGTTGCTTGAAAAAGAACATTTCTTCTCTGAGGTGTTTGAATATGGAAAGACCTACCACCTGGGATATGATTATCTTTCTCAAGGTTCGCCGCTGCCTATGCGGGGTGTACCGGGGCTTGCTTCTTATAGTAAGCAATTTTTTGAGGCCCGAGCTAATGAAGAATTTAATAAATATTTTGGCACATATGCCAACAAAGGCACACCGTCAATTCTGGCTGACGGAACTCAGGGGACTTATGGAAATTCTACATTTAGTTATTTTACCCCGAAAACAATAAAAACACATGGAAGATCGGTCACGAATCAGCCAATGTATATTAACTCCGATCTAAACACCGCTCGATATGATATTAATAGGTACGCCCAAATGTTTTTGGATATTTTAAAGATCCGCAAAAAAACAAAAGATTTTTCGCCTTTTTATGAGCTTTCAGAAATAACAGAAGAAAAAGATATGACGACTTCTATAAAAGACGCTTTGCTTTTTCATGATTGTTTGTTTGAAGAGGGGGCAACCCCCCAATTTGCACAGCTTGCACCCGAAAGAATTAGTAGAAATACAGCAAACATGCAAGAACAAAAATCACAAAGCATCAAAGGAAAGCTACAGCTTTCACCAGACCTCTTCCAGACTTTCCTAGGGGGCAAGTCAGACGAATCAAAAAATGCAAAATCTTTTATAAGTCTTACGGACATTCCTTTTAAGCCAAAAAACTACGGCATACCATCAGCCAAGGATGAGGATGCTGATAGAAAAAGCAAAAAGTCTCTTCCTCCTGTTAAACTAATGTTTAATATTTTGGGGGAGCTAGAGACTTCGCCAATAGAAACAAAAAGTGAAAAGAAATATGAAGAGAAAACTTTCAATTCCTTGATAAACTCTGGAAAAGAAATAGATGTTTCGGCCGAAAATATACAATCCTTGATCGAGGGCAAGTATTCGCAAATGCCAAACCAATTTAAGTCTATGTTTGTTATAGCAAATATAGCGGATCGAATGTCGTTTGGAACAGGGTTTGATGCGGTTAGATTTAGACTAGAGGACGAAGATATATCTACTGTCGATAAAATGATAAGTAACATTTATCCCGGCGATACTTTTCCTCCATACAAGAATGTAAAAGACCCCATGAAGGTCTATGCAAAATTCTTAACTTTTTGGATGAATTACAAACAAATAGCTGTTTTAGAGTATTTGTCTGGGTTTGAAGATTTGGAAGCATCCGGAACACCCAGGAGCGATTCCCAAGACAAAAGAGGACTCCCTATATGGAAAAAGTTTACTGTAGATTTTTACCGTGAAAATTTAGACAAAAGATTTATTTGTCGGATGAGAAATTTAAACGAACAAGATGTTGGAAATACAATACCCATTGACGAGCTTGATTTGTTCGATCTTCCTATTTACAACAGATACTTTATATTAAGTCCATGAGAATTAAAAAGGTGAAAACTTATACAAGGGGGGTTGAATAAATGGGAGGAGGAGGATACGATCAACCGCCAAGAGGACGAACCGAACAAGAGCGACGAGACAGAGAGGCACAAGAAAGAGCGGACCGACAAAGGACCCAAGAAGAAGCCTTCGCCCGAGACGAACTGATAAGAGCAGAAGAAGAGGCCGGAAACCACGCCAGGCGTCTTGCTCGTGAGCTTGCGCAAAACATGGACGCAATTTTAGCGATGCTTGACGCAGGGGCAGGTTATGGGCAGGTTCTGGACCAAAGAACTTTGCTAGCCAGATATCCAGCCGATGCAGTAAACCGATACTCTATTCATCAATCCTCCCCTGGAAGTTCGGCCATTCCTTCGCACAACCGACCGATGGACCAAATAGATGAAACACCAATCTCTACGGAGAATTATTCACAACACCATGTCAACAACGGTCAATTGGACCCAATTAGGTTGTGGTTCAAATTAGGCGAAGATATTCCCGGCGATCAATCAAACTATTTTAGAAAAAGCACCTTGGGTGTCACAAACTATCCGGCAAGTTTTGAAGAGACTTTTCTCGCCGAATCGGAGGTCCCGGCTTGGCTGACTTATGAGCCACAAGGGTCCGTGAATATCTTTTGGAATTACCCAGGACGTAAACGAAACCGTGGCGACGGACCCGACTATGTATGGGACAAAACAAACGTCTCATCAATGCCGCAACAAGAGCGAGACCAAGCTGTCCAATGGGCTTTGGCCATAAACCACAAAAAATTCGTTTCGGCTGACCGGATCTATGATGGCGATGTATATGCACTTCAACCACCAAACAAGGCTTGGGATATTAATGACCCGAACAAAAAAGATCTTCGTGAACAATTGGTAATAATGAACAGGTTTCCACAAGCTCGTGGAAACGAAGAAGGCGAGGCCCAACCTTTCAATATGGCAAAAGCTATGATAGATTTGTCCGACAAAGCCGCACCCTGGTCTGGACAAGGCACGTCAGTCACGACTATGCCCACTTTGCCGCAGGAGTACATAGAATTACTTCAGACTGACGCCCACACTAAAGGACTAAGGGATGACGGTCTCCCCGACGATCCAGAAGCCCCGAATCTTACACGGCTGATGCTTATGGCATGTGAGTCTGGTCGCCAACCCGGAATTCTTACTATAGATAATACGAGGCGTCAAACGTCCACTACAGCAATAAATTTTGCTCAAGATCCAGCCGCCGAGGATAATATCCGTAGACTAGTAATTGGCGAACACACCATTAGTTTTCATATTCCAGAAGGCGACCAGGCAATCGCCATTCGCCTCAGAGGCGTTCAGTGCAATAGTTACCATGTTTATTTGGCGTGCCGTTCGATGATATTAAATGGATATGACTCCCGCATCGCTTCGGCTGGAGCCCCGGATACCGAGGCACTTGTTGCATTAGATAGGGTTGTCCGAGACCATCTTGGAAGTGAACTTGAAGAAGATAGCCCCGAACGAAATTTTGACAACCGTGATCCAAAGTATGTTTTTCGGGAAGCGTTGAATAATTTTGTTGAATATGAATTCTTTGATTTTGCAACAAAGGCTGCATGGTCAATGGATAGATTTACAAGCATGATGAAAAAATCATCAGGCAACTTTCCTGCCCAAGCACAGCGAGATGAAAATAATCGAGCGATAGCTGGCTGGAGGCACACTAACCGCCAGGCCGGCATAATGCTCGAACAAGGCGGCGGCTATGTAAACCCTGAGTACAATTATTATAAAGCAAATTATGAGGCTGCTTGTGAAATACTTCCGGAAGCAGTTCTTCCAAACATGTACATTTATAATCTTGCCCAAGGATCAAAGGGACCGGGTCTCCGGGGAAAATTCCTCGACCAAGAGTATCAGGAGGACGCCGCTAATTTTTCTCGTCTTAGGGCAGGCGAAAATCTCGGAGGAAGGCAACAAAGCATCCGCACCGTCCCCGCAGGCGGTGCCGGAGAAGGCGAAGAGGTAGGCGACAGATACGTCGAAACAATGTATGATAAGGTCATAACTCTTGATCAGTTCGATAAATTTACTTTACCCTTGTTGGGTAACAACAACATTGGCGGCGAACGACTTTCCCAAGAAGAGCGGGCATCCTTTGAAGAATACTTAGAAAGGTACGCCGAGGCAGCCAAAGGAAGTAATGTCACTATTGATTTTACATCACGACTGGCCTCAGATTTTTATAACCAAATAACTCCTTCAAACGAGTTGGACATGTATGATAATTTTTACAAGAATAAAGATTATTTTCCAATGTATGTTGAGGTTGGTATTCCATGTTACAGCCCCCTAGGAGACCTTGGACAGCTTTTTCTAAGCCCTGACGATCCTGATACTGACGGCGAATTTGAAGGACTGGGGCTATCTCCCACCAATCTTATAAACTCATTTGTATCATCGTCTGCGAATCGCCTTAAGAATTTCACAATACAATCTACCGGATTAGTTGCATCAGACTTCGAATCCGGTCAGTGGTGGTCAAGTCTGTGGGAGGATAGAACAAGAGCAGAAAGAGGCGATGACTTTAACCCAAGAATAGTCACAACCAAACGGGACAATGTAGGGCTGAAGGTGTATGATTTTGATGACTGGATAGAGGACATGAAGGGGCACTTCCGGCATGATAAAATCCTCTCCGCCCCTTCTCGGCAGAGCCGAGAAGAACTTGACGCCATACTTGAAACATTCCAGGCCGAGGCTGAAGCCATCGGGCGAGAAAAACTTGTAAAATACCAAGACCTGATGATAACAAAAAGTAAGGTTATGTGTGAGACAGAGACCATAATATATAAACTGGTGAAAAAAGAAGGTGAGTCCGGAGAAATAATACAAAACTATTTTTTCCCAAACTCACCCACCCCCAAGCTTATAAAATTCATTGACACGCAGGTCAAATATAATAAAAGTTATCTTTATGAGCTATATGCCTATGACGTTGTGTATGGGTCTAGTTTTAGGTTCAGAACTAGATATGCAGCTTACCCCGACCAGCAACAACCTATACCTCAGAATGGAATGACCGTGGCAGCTTTTGAAGAATCCTACACCAACGTTTTATGGCAACCTAATTCCGACGATGATTTTAAACCCTATCAAGACCAGCGCATAGCTTTTTCTTTTAATGTTGAAACGATACCAAACTTAAAAATTATTGAATACCCAATTTACGCTTTACAAAATGCTATGGCCCTTGCCCGTGCAACTGGGGTGCAGGGAAGACCCGCACAACAATACACGGCAATGAACATTGGGGATATGGGGGGCGTTTCCTACCCTTATGCAAAGGTGGTTGACCGCCCGCCCATGCCACCAGCAGTATCTATAATGCCATACCAAGGCGATAAAAACAGAATCTTAATAAATTTATCTACAACCGAGGGCGCTCTCGTCGGCGATAAAACTGTTGAATTTATACCACTTGTTGACGGAGACAAATGGAAAGCCGGACGACTGGCTTGGGACCTTCGACAAGTTGAAAACTTCACTCTCCCGCCGGGACACTTAGAATTCAGAACTGAGGGTTTTGAAGAAATTAAGAAAGTGGAAATTTTCCGGACTACAGAACTTGATGAAATGGCATCTTCCATGGGAGAGATGTATGAGTCGTTTAAAAACAAATTGTATAAAACCTTAGATATAACGCTGGAACCAGACGACCCAAGTGGAAATTATGCCAGATCATTTGATCTTGTTGATAATATCCTACAAAATCAAGTATATTATTATACATTTAGAATGGTAGATGTTCATGATCATACCTCTAACCCAACTGCGATATATCGAGTGAAAATAGATTCGGAGGCCATTGGAATATACCCCTCCATAGAAGTGGTAAATATAAAGAATCAACAAGCACGCTTTAAAAAGCCGACGAAAAAGGTCACCAGATATTTAGAGATTAAAGCTTCGGATATTCAGTCGATGCCTTATATAGACTCTGGTGAAGGCGATATTCAAACATCTGTGAGAAGTCTTGTAGACTCTGACACAGAGAACAGAATAGATAATAACGATTTCTTGATCCGCATCACTTCTACCGACACGGGACGGAAAATAGATATAAAAACTTCTTTTAAGATAAAACAAGAATCAGATTAGATGTTGGCATTTTATGCTGTTTTTATAAATGACTAAAAACAGAAAAAGGATACTACTTAATAAAGCCACGCAATAGTTATAAACGTGAGGAAACATAAATGGGATTTTTAGACAATAGCGGTGATATTATCTTGGACGCCGTGTTAACTGACACCGGCAGAAAACGATTAGCTGCGGCTGATGGAAGTTTTCGTATAGCAAAATTTGCTCTTGGGGATGATGAAATAGACTATGGTCTGTACAGAAATGCAAACAGCCTAGAAGGAACACACCCTAGCGGTTCCGCATATTATGACTTGAATATTTTACAGACACCGGTCTTGGAGGCATTTACGAATAATACTTCTACGATGAAAAGTAGGCTAGTATCTTACTCTCGTAACGATCTTCTATATTTGCCTGTCATCAAGAACAACGACAAGCTTTCTCAAACAATAGACAAAAATACAACAACGTTTACTGATGTTCCTGTCGGTGGATATTTGGTCACGGCGGATTACACAACGTCTGATCCTGCCACCTTTGCCACCGCCGCCGACGCCACAGCCCCGTTTAGAACAAATATTGGAATCCTTAGAGGAAACAGGACGTTTGCCACTTCTGGGCAGGCTATGGTATTTGACCAGGGTATAGATAATGTTAATTTGTCCGTGGCGTCTCTTGGACCACAAGACCCTATCAGAGAAACACAGTACCTTATAGAGATGGACAACCGTTTGTCACAGATTCTATCTCTTGATGGTACAACTGTTGCCCGCCCATCTTTTGTGGATGACGACGATATTGCTAGCTATTATATTTCTCTGAATTCTAACTCTGAATTTTTCGCTGCACCTGCGGGCAATGCCCCCGGCATTGCCGAGT